>X1_Eurasian_Beaver__coassemble_31_pt1 | contig 21601 bp, 23 predicted proteins | sample X1_Eurasian_Beaver__metabat2_high_PE_005 | metagenome-assembled genome bin X1_Eurasian_Beaver
CACGTTTGAGGTTTGCGCGAAAACGCAGTGGGTCGCGCTGAATGTTGACGTCGCGCATTTCGAGGAGATATTCGCTGACAAGCGAAGGTTGTTCGGCAAAATTTATAACTTTCATCGTCTTTGGGTGTTTAGCGCCCCGCCACAATCGCGAGGCTGGAGTGAAAAAATGGTTATTGTTTATGGCGGTGACGAGTTTTTCACCTCACAAAAGTACACATTTTTTCGCGACATAGCCACGATTTTGGCGCAAAAAAGTCGAAAAACATGTCTTGCAATGATAAAAGTGTGTTTAAGTTGTCAAAGTTATCAAAGAAAATTGTATTTTTGCGATTGTCATTCACTCCCGATGACCAGCTAATGCCGCGCATACATTTGATATACCGACAAAAAGCCAAAAACAAATATTTTTTTTGTTCCACCGCAAAAACATCACAAAACAAAATTCCATAACTCCAATGAAAAAGACATCACTCATGACATGCGCCACCCTGGCGCTTGCCCTCACACTGGGCTCTTGCAAGTGTGACAAGTCGTGCGACAACGACACCGCCGTGTTCAACAAGGAACAGTCTGACAGCCTCTCGGCAGCATACGGCAAGGCCATCGGCCTCTACCTCAACGAGAATCTCGCCGAATATCAGGCACAGACCGGCGAAGAATACAACAAGGAAGAATTCCTCAAGGGTCTGCAGTACATCCTCGGCCACGGCGACAACGAGGCATTCAACGCCGGTGTCTACAGCGGCATGCAGATGCTTGGCGACATCAAGAAGTACAACGAGCGCGGCGCCCAGATCGACATGAACGTGCTGATGAGCGAGATGCGCAAGTGCATCCTCGCCGACTCGGTGTCTGACGGCGAAGCAGCCATGGCACAAGGCGCGCTGCGCAGCCTCGACAACCGTCTGCAGGAACTCGCCCAGAAACGCCACATCGAGGAACTCGAGAACTCGCCCGCAGCAAAAGAAAATCTCGCCAAAGCAGAGGCATTCGTCGCCAAGACCAAGGCAGAGAACCCCGACGTCGTGAGCCTCGGCGACAGCATCCTCTATGTCGTTGAGCAGCCCGGCAACGGCGCTCCCGCCACCGACGGCCAGATTGCTTATGCCGACGTGGTGATCTCGAAGCTCGACGGATCGATTGTAAACGTGCTGCAGCGCACCAGCATCAACACCTCGCACTATGTGCCCGGACTCACCGACGCCGTCAAGGCAGTGGGCATCGATGGCAAGGCCAAAGCCTATGTCATGGGCAAGACCGCCTTTGGCATCGAGGGCAACCCCAACTACAAGCTCGGCCCCAACGAGATGGTGGTCTACACCGTCACCGTCAAGGACATCCAGTCGCCCAAAATCGACTGACCGACAGCCGGGAACTGACAAAATCGACCATACGACACCCACATGCCACCCGTCGCGCCGAGACGCGGCGGGTGCCACCGGGTGATGGTTTTTGGAAAAACGCAACGAAAAAACCAAAAATTTTTTGTTTTCTCGTGATTTTTTTGTCGAAAAATAGTCTTTATCTCAAAAAAGTTCGTAAATTTGTCACCAAATCCCCCCCCTCGGCATAGCCGAAAAGTCACTCTTAAACAAAGATTATCAAAATGGAAAAAATTGACAACCTTGACCGAAAAATTTTGGATATCATAATGAGAAACGCCCGCATCGCTTCTAAAGATGTCGCCCTCGAATGTGGCGTCTCTCGCGCGGCGATCCACCAGAGAATCCAACGTCTCATCGACATGAAGGTCATCACAGGCTCGGGCTACATGGTCAACCCCAAAACCCTCGGCTACTCGACTTGCACATACATCGGCGTCAACCTCGAACGTGGTGCAATGTATCGCGAAGTGGTGCCCGAATTCGAAAAAATACCCGAAATCGTGGAGTGCAACTTCACCACCGGCCCCTACACCATGCTCATCAAGCTATATGCTCGCGACAATGAGCACCTCATGGAGCTACTCAACGACAAAATCCAGAAGATTCACGGTGTCACCGGCACCGAGACCCTCATCTCGCTCGACAACTCAATCAACCGCACCATCCCGATGCACTTTGATTGACAAGGATAACGACGACTTCGGTCGCCGCGACACTCGCTGACGCGGCGACACGAAGCCTCTCGCCCCCCCACCACACCTTGTGCCTCTCCCCCAGACCTTGACAACCAGCGCGAAACACGCCCAACCTATACCCCCACAATCAAGACCTATGCGACCCATCATCAAAAACGCCATCCTCTCGACGATGGCTCTGCTCGGGCTCTCGACCAACGCCGCCGAGCCCACAACTGTCAACCACCCCGCATGGGCTGACAACGCCGTGATATACGAGGCAAACGTCAGACAATACACTCCCGAAGGAACCTTCACCGCATTCTCGCGCCAGCTGCCCAGACTCAAGCAACTCGGCGCCGACATCATCTGGTTCATGCCCATCCACCCCATCTCGCAAGTCAACCGCAAGGGCGAACTCGGCAGCTACTATGCCGTCGCCGACTACAAGGGCGTCAACCCCGAGTTTGGCTCCATTGACGACTTCCGCGCCACCGTCAAGCAGGCGCACGACCTGGGCATGAAGGTCATCATCGACTGGGTGCCCAACCACACCGGATGCGACAACGCCTGGGTCAAGGACCACCCCGACCGCTACCAGCGCGACAAGGACGGCAACATGTACGGTCCCTTTGACTGGACCGACGTCTACCGCCTCGACTACTCCAACCCCGACACCCGCACCGCCATGATCGACGCCATGTCCTACTGGCTGCGCGAGGCTGACATCGACGGTTTTCGCTGCGATGTCGCCGGCATGGTGCCCGTCGACTTCTGGAACGAGGCGCGCGTCGCCCTGCAGAACGTCAAGCGCGACATATTCATGCTCGCCGAAGACTCCAAGCCCGAGCTCGTAGCGCACGCGTTCGACATGGACTACAACTGGCCCATGAAGGACCTCTTCAACGCCATTGCCGCCACCGCCGGACAATACACCTTTGTCGCTCCCGGCGACTCGGTGGTCAAGCAACTGCCCGTGCGTCACGCCGCCGACATCATCACCATGGTCGAGAAGCAGGACAACGAATTTCCCGCCGGCTCGATACTCATGAACATGGTCACCAACCACGACCTCAACTCATGGGAAGGCACCGAGATGCAGCGCTACGGCAACCTCGCCGACGCCATGGCTGTGCTGTCGTTCACACTCCCCGGCATGCCCCTCATCTACACCGGACAAGAAACCGGCATGGACCGCGCCCTCGAGTTCTTTGTCAAGGACACGCCCCCCACCTGGGAGCCCCGCAACAGATACTTTGACTTCTACCGGTCGCTCGCCGAGCTCAAGCACTCGCGCCCCGAACTCAACACCGGCAACAACCCCGGCGAGTTCACCGCCATCCCCACCAAGTCGCAAGACATCGTGGCGTTTGAGCGCTCTGCCAACGGCCAATCGACAATAGTGGCAGCAAACCTCGGCACCAAAACCGAGAAACTCAAGCTGCCCTCGCGCAAATTCACCAACGTCACCGACTACACCACCGGCGAGGCCGTCAAGGCTTGGCCCAAGTCGCTGGCGCCCGGCGAATACTTCATCTACATCACCCACAAATGACACGCCCGGGCGGCAGTGACACCCCACCCCGCCCCGCGGTGCACACGTTCCCACACTACCCCTGTCCACAGCAAAAAAAATATCTATATCTAACATATATAAATATTACACATCACTATCAACATTAACCCCAAAATCTCTTTTTAAACACGCACAACTATGATTATCGGCGTACCCAAAGAAATCAAAAACAACGAGAACCGCGTAGCGGTTACTCCTGCCGGCGTCAAGGAACTCACAGCCCACGGCCACACCGTATATGTTCAACACACTGCCGGCGAAGGCAGCGGCTTCAGCGATGACGACTATGTCGCCGCCGGTGCCACAATCCTCCCCACCATCGAGGAGACATACGCCATTGCCGAAATGATCATCAAGGTCAAGGAACCCATCGAACCCGAATACAAGCTCGTCAAGAAAGGCCAGCTACTGTTCACATACTTCCACTTTGCCAGCGACCTCGCTCTCACCCAGGCAATGCTCGCATCGGGTGCGACATGTATCGCCTACGAGACCGTGCGCGACCGCATGGGCGCTCTGCCCCTGCTCGTGCCCATGAGCGAAATCGCCGGACGCATGTCAATCCAGGAAGGCGCTCGATTCCTCGAGAAACCCCAGGGCGGCAAGGGCATTCTGCTCGGTGGCGTCCCCGGCGTCAAACCCGCCAAGGTGCTCATCCTCGGTGCCGGCGTGGTGGGCCGCAACTCGGCTCTTATGGCTGCCGGTCTCGGCGCCGACGTCACCATCACCGACATCTCGCTCCCCACTCTGCGCCACGTCGCCGACGTCATGCCCCGCAACGTCAAGACTCTCTACTCGTCGCGCCACAACATCGAGAACGAGCTCCCCGACACTGATCTCGTCATCGGTTCGGTGCTCATCCCCGGCGCCAAGACTCCCCACCTCATCACTCGCGACATGCTCAAGCTCATGAAGCCCGGCACAGTGATGGTAGACGTTGCCATCGACCAAGGCGGATGCTTCGAGACTTCGCACGCCACCAAGCACGACGACCCCATCTTTGTCGTTGACGGCGTTGTGCACTATGCTGTCGCCAACATCCCCGGCGCAGTGCCCTACACCTCGACCCTCGCCCTCACCAACGCCACACTCCCCTATGCCGTGCGCCTCGCATCCATGGGATGGAAGGAAGCCTGCAAGAAGGACGCCGGACTCGCCGAAGGCGTCAACATCGTCGACGGCAAAGTCACCTTCAAGGGTGTCGCCGAAGCTTGGGATCTCCCCTACACTCCCCTCGCTCTCTGATAGAACGGCACTGACTGTATGAGCGACACCGGTCCCGACAATCGCCTGTCGCCACACTCAAAAATAAAACGCGCGCCCACCGCCAATGGTGGACGCGCGATTTTTTGTTGCCCGCAGGTGGTCAATATTGTTCGTCGGCGTTGGGGAAGTCGCCGGTTTTCACGTCGTCGATATAGCGCGAGACAGCGCTGTTGATGATCTCGGAGAGGTCGGCATAGCGGCGCAAGAACTTGGGCGAGAAGCCCTTGTTGATGCCCAGCATGTCGTGCATCACCAGCACCTGGCCGTCGCAGCCGCCGCCGGCACCGATGCCGATGACGGGGATGGTGAGCTCTTCCGAGACACGCTTGGCGAGGTGGGCGGGAATCTTCTCGAGCACCACAGCAAAACAGCCGATTTCCTCGAGCAGCTTGGCGTCAGCGATGAGCTTGTTGGCCTCGGCTTCCTCCTTGGCACGCACGGCGTATGTGCCAAACTTGTTGATAGACTGGGGAGTGAGTCCGAGGTGACCCATCACGGGGATTCCGGCGCAGAGGATTCGCTCGATCGACTCGCGGATTTCGGCACCGCCCTCCATCTTGACAGCCTCAGAGTGGCTCTCCTTCATGATGCGCACAGCCGAGGCGAGCGCTTCCTTCGAATTGCCCTGGTAGGTGCCAAAGGGCATGTCGCAAACGACGAGCGCGCGCTGCGTGCCCTTGACGACACTCTTGGCGTGATAGATCATCTGGTCGAGAGTCATGGGGAGCGTGGTGACATTGCCCGCCATCACGTTCGACGCCGAGTCGCCGACGAGAATCACATCCATGCCCGCCTCGTCGATGAGGCGCGCCATAGAATAGTCGTAGGCGGTGAGCATGGCTATTTTTTCGCCGCGAGCCTTCATTTCGGCGAGGCGCGACGTTGTCACTTTGCGTTTGTTGTCAACGGTGTTTGTAGACATTTTCTTACTATACAGGTTTAATTATGTAATATAGGATGCACATCGCAAACCGTCACCAGTCCGCGATATCAGTCTGCAAAGTTAGCAAGACTTTGCAAATCACACAAATAAAAATCACAAAATAGCCCGATACTTCACCCCAATCAGCTACAATCAGCTCCATTCGCGAACTGTTCACACATATCTATCCGATTTTTCAACGTCGGATAGATTTATTGCACTGGGCATTATTCTATTATAAAGTTTTTGAGGTCAAAAAACATCAAACGCGTTTCATCGTCCTTGTCCGATTCGGTTATGCATAAAAAGCCATTACGTTCATAAAATGGCACGGCACTTTTCAAAGCATCCACTGTAATAAAGCGACAGCCCAGACGCTTTACATTAGAGAATGCATACTTGATGTTGTCAAGTATGAATGTCCCGAGACCTTGACCTGAATAATCTTCATTCACCGCAAGGCGACCAACTTTTACGGCAGGATAACTTCTGCGACGTTTGGAGTTTGGAATGTTACGGTTCAGCTTATTCCAAATGCCCTTTTCATCAGGGTTGAATATAATTTTATCAGCTAGCAAACTGTAATAAGCCGCGGTCTTATTCTGCTCCATATATTCGAGCAAATAAGTTACAGCCATAAGCTCTCTCTGAAAATGTTTAGCATCTTCAAAGAGAAATTCGTTCAAATCATCATCAGCGCATTTGAACGGCTTTATGGAGGAGTTCTCTGTGAGTTGAAACTGGCGTAATTTGCTAAAATCAATTTTCACCATTGGAAATTGCTAATAGACTTCATTATTTCATACGCCTTGCGAGCGCGATCCTTCTCCTCTTTGGACACAGGTTTTGGGGTAGAGATAAGGTTATCAAATCTCACCGCATCATTCCCTTTAAGTTCAGGGGTCTCTTTAATCGGTCGTGCCATTAGCAGATGTTTTTTATATAATACAGTTCAAAGATACAACATTACAACAAACTACACAAGTATTTGACCATTAAAGGCACAAAAATCACAAAATGCTACGTCGGAGACGTTGCGCCGTTGTTCCACACCATGTTTGCGACGCGCCATTAGCAGTTGTTATAAATAATGAGGTGGTTGGCTCAAGACAAGGGCTTGACTATCTCTACCCTCATGCCCAGGGCGTCGATGATGCGATAAAACACGGTGACGCTTGGCACGATTATGCCATTCTCGATGCGCGATATGTATGATTTGGTGACATTGAGTCTGGAGGCCAGCTCGCTCTGCGTCACATGCGCTTCACGCCTGGTGTCACGCAACATCTGGCCGGTGTAGAAGGCATGTGCCTCTTCGACAGACTTGTTCCACTCGTCTGAGCCAACCTTGCCAAACTCTGCCTCAAGCTGGGGCATATAATCTTTAATCATCTCTTCTTGCTTCATAATATTCTGCTTTAATCTTCAATGCTTTTTTTATCTCACGATCCGGGGTTTTCTGCGACTTTTTCTGAAAGCATGCAAATATAACAAGAAAAGTTTCAATATATTGCAACTTTATAAAGAAAAATATGGAATACTTTGCGATAAGAAACGTGGACGTGCATTGCGACGCGCATTCGGGGGAGGCGCGGCTATGGATGAGGACACCCACGGTGTGGGCGCGGGAGCGCCACATCGTGGGTGCGGTGGGGCGTCGCGGGATGCGACGTATGGGGGTGGGGATCAGTCGATGATGCTGAAGCCAGTGTAGCGGCGCAGGCATTCGGGGACGATGATGCCCTCGGGGGTCTGGTTGTTCTCGAGGAGGGCTGCCACGATGCGGGGCAGGGCGAGAGCCGAGCCGTTGAGTGTGTGGCACAGGGCGGTCTTCTTGTTCTCGGTGCGGTAGCGGCACTTGAGGCGGTTGGCCTGGTAGGTCTCGAAGTTGGATACCGACGACACCTCGAGCCAGCGGCCCTGGGCGGTAGAGTAGACCTCAAAGTCGAAGGTGATGGCAGAGGTGAACGACATGTCGCCGCCACACAGACGCAGGATGTGCCAGGGCAGACCCAGCTTGTCGAGCAGTCCCTGCACGTGGTCTTTCATCTCCTCGAGTGCGGCATAGGAGTTTTCGGGTTTCTCGATGCGCACGATTTCGACCTTGTCAAACTGGTGCAGGCGGTTGAGGCCACGCACATCCTTGCCATAGCTGCCGGCTTCGCGGCGGAAGCATGCCGAGTAGGCGCAGTTCTTGATGGGGAGCTTGTCGGCATCGATGATCACGTCGCGATAGAGGTTGGTGACGGGGACTTCGGCAGTGGGGATGAGGTAGAGGTTGTCTTCGTTGACATAGTACATCTGGCCTTCCTTGTCGGGGAGCTGTCCGGTGCCGTATCCCGAAGCCTCGTTGACCACGTAGGGGGGCTGCACCTCGAGGTATCCAGCCTCTGAAGCGCTGTCGAGGAAGAACTGGATGAGGGCACGCTGCAGCTTGGCACCCTTGCCGATGTAGACGGGGAATCCGGCGCCGGTAATCTTGACGCCGAGGTCAAAGTCGATGAGGTTGTACTTCTTGGCGAGGTCCCAGTGGGGGAGTGCGTCGGGGCCGAGGTCGGGGATGACGCCGCCGGTTTTCTCGACGACATTGTCTTCGGCGGTGCGACCCTCGGGCACCATTGCGCAGGGCACGTTGGGCACCGACAGGAGGATGTCGCGCATCTGAGCTTCGGCGGCGGCGAGTTGTTCGGAGATGCCCTTCTGGGTCTCCTTGAGGGTGGCTACGATGGCTTTCTCAGCCTCTGCCTGCTCGCGGTTTCCGGCCTTCATGAGTGCGCCGATCGAGTCGGCGTGTTTTTTGAGCTCGGCGGCACGTGTGTCGTTGTCGAGCTGCAGGGCGCGGCGTTTCTCGTCGAGCGCCAATATGTCGTTGACAGCTTGGGTAGCGTCAAAACCTTTGACAGCCAATCTCTTGATGATGAGCTGGGGGTCTTCCTTGATTTGTTGGAGCGTAAGCATCTTTCTCTATAAATTTAAAAGCTATTGCAAAATGTCCCGCGGCGGCGTGGTCGCGGAGCGTTGTATATGTGTGACAATGAGTTTATTTGGCAAGTTTTTCGCGCACCTTTGTCGAGATGACGCGACCGTCGGCACGGCCGGCAAAACGTTTTGTGGCGACGCCCATCACCTTGCCCATGTCGGCGGGCGACGAAGCACCCACCTCGGCAATGATTGCGTCGAGAGCGACGTCGAGTTCCTCGTCGCTGAGTGCCTTGGGGAGGTATTCCTCGATGACGGCGGCTTCGGCGAGCTCGGTTTCGGCGAGTTCGGGGCGGTTGTTGTCGATATAGATTCGCGCGCTTTCGCGGCGTTGTTTGACCATTTTCACCAGGATTTTCATGGCGTTCTCATCCGTGAGTTCGCCATGCGCGCCGGGTGCGGTTTTTGCTTCGAGAAACTCTTTCTTGATGCCGCGGAGCGCTTCGAGCTTCACTTTCTCACGTGCGAGCATCGCTGTGCGGATATCCTCGCTGACTTTATCAAAAAGATTCATCTGTTGTTGGGTTTTATTTTGTGAACGTTCTTATGAACTACAAAGTTACTGATTTTTTTCTATCGGCGTAGCGGTTTTTGTCACATTTCGTCACAATGCTTGCGGCGAGGCGCTATTTCACTCTGCCTCGGGCTCGTGGTGGCGTGTGACGCGCAAGTGTTCCAGGCGGTTGCGCGACTTTTTGAGGACGGTGAATGTGAGGTTGCCGATGGTCACCGACGCCCCTTGGTCGGGGATGGTGCCGGTCTCGTGAAGCACATATCCGGCGACGGTCTGGTAGTCGTCTTCCTCGGGAATGTCGAGGTGGAATCGGTCGTTGAGCCACGCCACGTCGCAGCGGGCGGCAATCTCGTAGGTGTCGGGGGCGACCTCGACGGCGCTCAGGCGGTCTTTGTCGTGCTCGTCCTCAAAGTCGCCGAAGATTTCCTCCACCAGGTCTTCGAGGGTTACCAATCCGGCAGTGCCGCCAAACTCGTCGATGACGATTGCCATCGAGCGCTTCTCGTTGAGCAGTCGGCGCATCATCTTGTCTGCCAACAGCGTCTCGGGACCATAGAGCACGGGGATGATGTGCTCGTGCCAGTCGCTCTCGGGGTCAAAGAGTTCGCTGACATGGATGTAGCCCAGGATGTTGTCTATGTCGTCGCGGTAGACGACAATCTTGGAGCGGCCCGTAGAGGTGAACAACTCGCTGAGCTCGTCGCGGGTGACGGTGTCGATGTTGACGGCGACAATCTCGTTGCGCGGCAACATGCAGTCGCGCAGGTGTGTCGACGAGAAGTCGAGCGCGTTCTGGAATATCTTGACCTCGTGCTCGACGTGTTCTTTCTTCTCGGCGAGGTTGTCGATTGTCTCCTCGAGGTAGTCGTTGAGGTCGCGCACACTCAGCATTCCCAGCCCCGCCTCATGGCTCTCGAGTCCGAAGAGTCGCATCAGCCCGCGCGACACCCACGAAACGAACAGCGACACGGGGTAGAGCAGCAGGTAGAAGAAGTAGACTGGCAGGGCAAAGAACTTGAGCGAGCTGTTGGGATTGATGCGCGACACGGTCTTGGGCAGGAATTCGCCCGCCATGAGCACGACGATTGTCGAGACGAGGGTCTGGGTGACGAGCACCGCCGCCTCGTTGTCGGGAAAGAGGGTTTTGAGCCACGGCGTGAGCAGCGCGACGGCGCCCATGCCATAGATGATGTTGACGATGTTGTTGGCGACCAGCAGCGAGGAGATGAAGAACTCGCCGTCGCCGTAGAACTTGTTGAGGATGCGCCCGATGACGCCGCCGCGTTTGGCGTCGATCTCGACACGCACGCGGTCGCCGGTGACGAACGCGGTTTCGACTGCCGAGAACAGGGCGCTGAGTGTCAGCGAGATGAGTACGATGATGATCCAACTGGTCATTGGGAATCTGATTCTGGGTTTTTAATGGTGTCTGTGGGCATTGGTGCCCGCGGTTTTGTTGAAAAGGGATGGATGGGGGAAGTTGTCGATTGTCTATCGTCCCTGAGTCACCGAGCCGCGACGCGAATTGGTGACGGTGCTTGGGATGGCGGGACTTTGGTGGCCGCCGGCGACTGATGGCACGGAGGCTGCCGTGGGAGAGGGTTCGCGCTGCGAGGCGCGGACGGGAGCAGTGCGCGACGAGGCGGGGATGACCATCGAGTCGCCCTCCTGGACGTCGGGGCGCGTCTGCGTGCCGGGCATGCCGGGGGCGGGACGGCCGTCGCGCAGGGGGATGATGGCGGTGGGATTTTTCAGTCGGTAGGTGCTCAGCTCGTCGGCGACGATGACGCCTTCGAAGCCATATCCCTCGATCATGTAGTCTGCCTTGGTGATGTGCATGAACGAGTCGGTGCGCATCACGTTGCGCGTCTGGTCCCAGAACAGCTGGGAAGTCATGAACGTGTCGGTCACCGAGTTGACGGCGACGACGTGCCCGTCAAATCGCCACAGCTTGCGGCTGGTCCAGTAGACCGCCGAGTCGCAGCGCCCGCGGGCGACGACGTTCATGTAGTGGTCGTATTGCTCGAACGACAACCCCCGGGGGAACGCCATGTAGGGGTCGGAGGTGTTGTCAAAGGTGTTGTAGAGCGTGGTGATGATGTGATACTTGAGGTAGCCCGAATCGCTGACAAACAGGTCGCTGTTGGCGGTGGTCATCGTCGGCGTGCGCGCCGAGTCGATGTTGGGCACATACGTCGCCTCGCTTCCCCCGCATGACGGGAAAAGCGAGAACAACACGATGGCCGTGGCAAATATCAGCGACAGTCTGCGCATCTGTCACATCAATAAATCTTGCTCTTGCGGAACCACATCTCGTTGAAGTTGATGCCGAGAGTGATGTTGAAGTATTGCTCCTTGATGAGGGGCTGGGGGTTTGCCTGGCGATGACGGTACTCAAAGCCCAGGTCGATGACGGTCTTGTAGCCGGGCACGGGGAGACCGAAGCCCATCGACACGCCATAGTCGCGGATGCGGTTGTCCTTGATGACGACATAGTCGTTGTTGTAGTATCCGCCGACGCGATACTGGATGCGCTTGAGGTATCCGCCGCGGGGGTCGGGGGTGTACTGCATACCCAGTGCCACGCGCCACATGTCGGCATATTCGGTGGTCTCGAAGTCTTGCAGCGGAGTGTTCTTGGCTTTGCTCCAGGGCTGGTAGTTGAAGTCTGCCTCGACCAGGAAGCGCTGGCGCCATTCATACGCCAGACCGGCTCCCCACGACTCGGGCAGCGAGTATTTGCCCTTGAGCTTGGTGTCGGCGATGGTGTCGGGGACGATGGTCGACAGCGAGGTGTCGTACATGATGCCCAGCGCGTCGCCGTGCAGGCCCTTTGAGGGCGAGTAGACGACACCGGCGGTCACGCGGTTGTCGGGGTTGAGGTTCAGGCTGTATTGCACACCGATGTCCATGCGCCAGTCCTTGACGCTCATCACGCGCTCAAACAGTGTCGAGGTCGACGAGGTGGTGGTGGCATAGACGTCGTTGACGATGTTGCCAAAGAGGTAGGCGACATTGACACCGAGGCTGAAGCCCTTGAAGGGGCGCACTGCCACACCGCCGTAGAGCTGGGCGAGGCCGCCGCTGCCGCTGTGGGTGCTGGTGCCGTTGTCGATTTCGGAGCCAAACGAGTAGCCCACCGACGAGTAGGGCAGGATGCCCACCGACGCTCCGACATATTTGCAGATGGGGAATTGCATGGTCACATAGTCGAGGCCGCCGCCGGTCTGACGCTCGGAGACATCACCTTCCTTGGACCAGAGCATGGTCACGTCGACACCCATGTCGAAGAGGAATGTCAGCGAGTCGCAAGCGGCGTATGACGCGGGGTTCATAACATTGATTTGACGGCCGTTGTTCATGGCGTAACCCACACCGCCCATCGAGCGCTGTGCCGAGGTGGCGTTGTTGGAGAGTTGGCCGAAGCCAAATCGCGAATAGGGGGACATGACCGGATTTTCGGCATTTGAAGTCGCGAAGCCCGCCAGCGCGAAGAGAGCGACACCAAGGGCACGGAAAATTTTGTTGAGGTTCATCTATTGTAGTTTATTGTTGTATTCTGTTTGTTCTGTTTCTAAAGTCTTGTGGCGCACTATTCACGCCCCATGTTGTATTGCAGTATGGCGTTGAGTCCGCGCGCCACCAGCCACGGGTCGGCGCAACCTTGCACCTCGGCGAGCTCGGCGAGTTCGCGGCACCATCCGCCGCTCACCACCGTCACCGCGTCTGCCGACTGCCGGCGCACACGGCGGGCGTAGTATTCGATCTCGGCGACGACGCCCATCAGCGCCCCCGACTTGAGGGCAGTGGAGGTGTCGTGCCCCCACACCGTGTCGTATGCGGGGTCGATGTCCACCAGCGGCAGCCGGCGTGTGTGCTCGTGGAGCGACATCAGCCTCATGTCGAGACCCGGGGCGATGTTGCCGCCCAGGTAGACACCGTCGCGGCTCACGCGGTCGTAGGTCACCGCCGTTCCCGCGTCGACGACCAGCAGGTCGCGACCCGGATAGAGCTTCACCGCGCCCATGGCGGCGGCAAGGCGGTCGACGCCCAGCGTCTCGGGGGTGCCATAGTCGACCTTGAGCTCCATCGGCGTCGAGCGGGTCAGCTCGACCACCACCGGCACGCGGCGGCGCAACAACTCGAGCAACGCGTCATCGTGCTCGGCGACAGAGGCATAGATGGCTCCGCCCACCGCGCATTCGCCGACAACGGCGTCGACAAATGCCGCGTCAACCGTCCCCTCGCACGTCTCCACGCGCTCGGCGCGGTCGCTCGCGGGGTTCCACAGATAGCACTTGACACTGGTGTTGCCGCGGTCTATGAGTATGTTGTATTCCATTGCTAATGGAGGCTAAATCAATGTTTAGCGCAAATTTACACAATTTTTATTGTTAATCAGCCTCTAATTCTTGATTTTAATAATATTAAAAGGCTGTTTATGTTTTTTAGATATAGCCGTCAGTCGAGCAGCGCCAACAGCGAGCCCAGCCCCTCGATGCGGGCGGCATCGTCGGCGGCGTCCTCGTCGGCGGTCCAGCCGCGTCCCTTGATCCATGCTGTCCGGCAGCCAATCGAGCGCGCGGGCAAGATGTCCTTCTTGAGGCTGTCGCCCACGACGAGCACCTCTTCGGGCTTGAGTCCCAGTGCCACTACGCCGAGCATGAAGATGCGCGCGTCGGGCTTGCGAACACCCACCACGGCACTCTCGATGATGCCGCCAAAGTAGCCGCGCAATCCATAGGTGCGCACCACCTCGTCGACGTTGCCATAGAAGTTGCTCACCAGCACCATCGGATAGCGCTGCGACAGTGCCTCGAGCACCGGGCGAGCCTCGCCGACACAGCGGCGGGCATAGTCGTCGCAATATCCGGCGATGGCGGCAGCCTTCTCGTCGAGATTGGCGACAGGCGTGCCCGTGATTTCGGCGAGACGACTCAGCTCGATTTCCACTTTTTTGCGCAACAGTGTCGCAAAGTCGTCGCCGGGCAAGATGACGCGCTGACGGGCAAGGGTGCGCTCGGCGTGCACATAGCAGTCGCGGAATGTCGCCTCGTCGACCTCGACCCCGGCATGGCGCCAACCCTCGGCGAGGATGTGGCTCCAATGGTCGCCGCGCGTGTCGAGCGTGCCGCCATAGTCGAAAATGATGCCCTTGATTGTATTTTTGTCAATATTTGCCATCTTTCAAATCTTTGGTGAATCGATTGCAAATTTTTTCGTGCTTCAGCATCATGTATGTCAGCAGGGCGTTGAACACCACCAGCTCGCAGACAAAGTAGAGCCACGGCATGCAGGCAAACAGCGAGCAGAACAGCACGATGGTGCGCCAGTTGAACGACAGGATGTTGGTGTACTTCATCAGCGGCAGACTGGCGGCGCGGAAGTCGGCGCGGAATTGCTCGCTGCCGGGGGTGCCGTCGGGCCAACGCTCGATCAACGCGGCGCGCAGACGCTGCATCGCCGGGGTCATGCTCTCCTGGTTGACAGTGTATTGCAGATAGAAGAACAGCACGATTTTGTCGAAGAAGTTGCGGCCCCACGACAGACGGTCGTAGCGGTTGCGCAGGCGCGCGGCGCTCTCCAGCTCCTTGTTCTCGCCCTTGAGGAAATAGAGGTGGAACTGGCGGTAGTAGTCTGCCATGGCGGCTTGCTTGGCATGGCACACGCCGGTGACGGCGGCAAGCGCCCAAATCACCCAGTGGTGTGCCGAGAAGAACTCGCTGGTGACGTTCTCGCGCAGACAAATGGCAATGTAGATGGTCACAAACCACAGGTCGCCTGCGAGTCCGTCGAGGATGCGGCCCAGACGCGAGTATTGCCCGGTCATGCGCGCCAACTGGCCGTCGGCACTGTCAAACGAGTTGGCCCACACCAGCAGCAGCATGCCGATGATGTTGATGTAGAGCGAGTCGAAGTAGAATGCCACGCCGGCACCGATGCCCAGGAATATCGAGGCGATGGTGATGACGTTGGGGGTGACGCCGAGACGACGCGCCAGACACGCCCACATGTAGCCGATGGGGCGGTAGAAGGCGAGGTCGATGTGTTCCTCGGTGTCCATCGACTTGAGGGAGTCGCGGTATGACGAACCTTGCGAATTGTTTTCTGACATTGGGGAGGGATATTTGAGTGATGAATCTATTGCTTTATTTGGCGTACCGGTCGCGCAGGGCATAGGTCTTCTCGCGCAGGAAAGCGCCGAGGGTTTCTGCCGACTCGCGATAGGGTGCCTGCTCCTCGGGGGTGATGATGTCGCCGATGGAGACGTGGATGGTCTTGCCGCACTTGCGGAACACCTCGGCGGGGAGGCGCAGCGAGCGCGCGGGCCAGCAGATGTGACCCAACACGTTGAACCACCAACTGTTGGAGCCGTGGAAGAAGATCGGTATCACCGGCGCGTTGGCACGATGGATGATTTGCAGCACCGACTTCTGCCAGGGGCGGTCGATGAGTTGGCCGCGGGCGTTGGTCTTGCTCATGGCGCCGGCGGGGAAGAAGCCCACGGGCTCGCCATCCTTGAGCTGGCGCATCGCCTGGCGGATGCCGTTGATCGACACGGCGCGTTTAGACGGGTCCTTCTGTGCCCAGGCGTCGACAGCGATGAAGTTGGGGCGCATCGCCGAGATTTTGTTGAGTATCATGTTGACCATCACCTTGAACTCGGGGCGGCGAGAGGCGATGAGGTGGATGAGCACGATGCCGTCGAGGGCGCCAAAGGGGTGATTGCTCACGGTGATGAAACCGCCCTCGGGCAGGTGGTCGAGCACTTCCTCGTTGTCGACCTTGAGCGTCACCTTGAATTCCTCGAACAGCAGTCGCTTGACAAATTCGGGACCCGGGGTGTCGCAACAGTTGGCGTGGGCGCGGTTGACCTTGTCGACCGACAGCACGTGCAGCAGCCACTCGACCAGACGACGGTGATTGGCGAGTTTGGGCACCATGGCGACCACATCGTCGACATTGAGCACGTCGGGGCGGATATCGTATTGTGAATAATCTTCTGACATTTGCTTAATTTGCTTTTTTGATGGTTAGATATGCCACATACTTGTGGATGAAGTGATTGAAGCCGCGCACGCGCATCAGCCCGTACTCGAACAACACATAGGTGACAATGGTGACACTGATGCCGCCCAGCACATCGAGCAGATAGTGGTGGAACGAGTAGACGGCGGTGAACCAGATGCCCAGCGTCACCACGGCGAGGGCAACCCTCCACCAGCGGCACGCCTGGCAGCGCATGGCGTAGATGAACGCGATGAACGTGTAGGCTGAGTGCAGCGAGGGCATGGCGGCAAAGACGTTGGCATTGCGCGCATAGAGGCTGTCGAAGATGCCCAGCCCGGTCATGGCGTCAAAGGCGCCGAGCCCGGCGACATCGCCCGGAGTGCCCTGGATGAACTCAAAGCCATATTTGGCAACATACCACGGCGGTGCCGCGGGATGGATGTAGTAGACGCAGAAGCCCAGCAGGTTGACCAGCAGAAACGCCACGGCAAAGTGTACATAGGTGCGCGTGTGCCCCTTGAAGTAGAGCCACAGCCCGAAGATGATGGGCAGCGGCACCCAGCACAGATAGAACACGCCGCCCAGGAAGTCGAGAACACTGTGGGTGTGCATCGCCAGAAACTCGTTGGGGGTGTAGAGCTTGCCATATTGAGAGATGCCAAACAGCGACTTCTCGGTCTCGTAGAGCCCGGCGATGTCGACATGGTTGACAGTGTAGTTGGGGCACAGGTTCATCCAGTCGTAGGAGATGCCAAACAGCGCGAACGGCACCAGGGCGACGACAAGACGGCGGCTGGGAGCACCGGCAAAGAACATGGCGGCGATGAGCACTGCCATGAATATGTGTTCGGGCCTGAACCCTATGAACGCGGCAGTCACTGTCAGCCATACCAACAGGGCGGACACACAGATGACGCTTTCGCGAGTGGTGGGAAGGGGACCGAGGAGTTTCATGCTACTTCTTGTTTTGGAGGGCGCGGCGACAGTGCGCGATGCGCGCGAATGCCGTCATGTTGGCAAAGACAGCGATGATGCCCATCGCCACGATGAGGATGATGTTGGGGTCGAACGACACTGCGCATTGTCCGCAGATGCCGGTCGCCAGAGTGGCTACGGCGGTGACAACCACGCGCTCGGGACGCTGCATGAATCCGATCTTGCACTCGATGTCGAGGCCCTCGGCGCGGGCGCGCACATAGCTCACCATCACGCTGCCGACCATTGCCACAAAGGTGAGCACTGCCGACCAGAACATGTCGACCTGCAGGAAGTAGTAGGCGATGCCGCCCAGGGTCACCATCTCGCAGTAGCGGTCGAGCACCGAATCGTAGAGGGCGCCGAAGGTCGATGCCATGCCGCCCAGACGCGCCACCTGGCCGTCGAGCATGTCAAAGAGCGAGAAACCGATGATGAGGGCGCCGCCCCAGGTGAGCAGCCCGTAGTCGGGTACTCCGTTGTTGGCAGTGGCGTCGAGCGCCGACATCACGATGACGACGGCGGCGGCGATGTTGCCCAGCAGGCCGATGGTGGTCACCATGTTGGGCGTGAACCCGATTTTGATGAGCATCCTGACAAAGGGATTGATGACAACATAGATGCCGCGCTGCAGCATGTCGCGTCCTTGTTTGGCTGTGGTCTTGATATTCATTGGTTGCTAATTGTTGGCTGAGAGGTTGAATGTGATAGTGTTAGTTGAATTATTGATTGTCTTCGGCATGTCGGGCGCGGGGATTGACGGCGTCGACAAACCGGATGGCGTAGGGGTCAAACGAAGTGGTGCGATAGACGAAGGCTCGCTGCAGGGCGAAGTTCCAGAACCACGACACCAGCAGCGACACCGTCAGACGCGCCGCGGCAAAGTAGCCGTCGGGGCGGAATCCGATGGTCTCGAGCCATGTCCACGAGTTCATCAGCTGATAGAGCAGCTGCGTACCATACGAGTTGAAGAATATGCTGCCAAGCCACACCATGCTGTATTTGACCATGACCGCCTTCCACGACACGCCGTCGGCATGGAATGTGAACTTGTAGTTGATGATGCAGTTGATGATGCCGCCGGCAACGGCGCCGATGGCGGTGCACAGCCACGGGGCGAGGCGGAAGATGGCAAATATCAGGAAGCCGGTGCCCATGTCGACCCACGAGGCGAGTTGCGACGACACGGCCGACCGCAAGAAGGTTGGCACCAGCGAGTCACCGTGATATAGTTTGTTGAGAGATTTTTTCAAGTCTGCCATAGGACGTTGTCAGAGTGTCAAGCAGTTGATGATGAATACTATGACCGCTGCTAAGGCGCCGGCGGCGATGTCGTCTGCCATCATGCCCCAGCCGCCGGGGAGGTTCTCGAGGCGGCGGATGCCCAGCGGTTTGAAGATGTCAAAGAGTCTGAAGAGTGCGAATGCCACGGCGATTTCCCACCACGGGCACACGGCAACCGAGACGATGGGCAACATGGCGGTCCACTGGCCGACTACCTCGTCGACACACGCCACCACCGGGTCTTTGCCCCAATAGCGCTCGGCGACATTGCTCGCCCACACTCCCGCAAACGACAGCGCCACGGTGGCGATGGCGGTGACAGTCACAGTCACTGCCGCGGGCGCCCACAGATACAGGGGCAGCCACAGCACGATGGCAAGCAGCGCCGCCCACGTGCCGGGAGCAAGGGGCAGGAAGCCTACGCCAAGGGCGGTGGCGACAAGCTTGGGGAACAAGGGGAAGCGGGGATCGTTGAGGTCGCCGTCTACTGCACGCGATTTCATTGTCTTCGGGATTGGTTTATTTTGCTGAAATCATGGCTCTTGATGGCGGCAAGAACCGCCTTGGCGATGTAGGGACCGGCTTCCTGGCGGCACGGCGCAAAGCTGGGCCAGTCGTTGAAGTCGATGATGCGTATCTCGCCTTCGGGCGAAATGATGCAGTCTCCGCCATATATCATCACGTCGATGGTGTCGGCAGCGCGTCGGCAGATGTCGACCAGCTCGTCCTTGTCAAAGGGCACGTTGTGGGGCATGCCGTTGATCGACTCGTCGCCATACTTGCTGTGGCCGCACTCGAGGGGATAGAACCAGTAGAAGAAAGATGTGCCGCGCACGCCATAGAACTTGACGAGGTCGCCCTCGAGGTGACGGTTGATGACAGCGCGCTTGATGCCGCGCAAGAAGTACTCCTGCAGCACTTCCTGAGCCTCCTCGGGGTGACGCACAAACGACACGTCCTCCTTGTGCATGGCGTGGAAGTCGCCGCGCTTCAGCCAGCAGCGCTCAAAGTGAGCGGCGGCAAGCTTCTCGCGGATGCCCTCGTCGGTGTTGACAATCAGGCTCTCGGGATAGGGGATGTTTGACCCCAGCAGGATGCGCGTCATGCGCTCGCGCGTGCAATTCTCGATGCCATATCCCGAGTTGATCACCAGTGCGCCGCGGTCCTCGAGGTCCTGCAACAGCGCGATCGAACGGCTGTCGCGGCACATGTCGAGGATGATGTGCTCCTTGACGCCATGGGCGATAAACTCCTCTTCGTTGCAGATATTGACGGCGCAACCGCGCTTGCGCAGCTGGTCGACGACGATATTGAAAATCGCCGCATCGTTGCCTATGTGGTTGGGAGAGTAAGCCCCGGCGCGCATAATACCAGCGATTTTTATTTCGGCCATCTTGTTTTCTTGTTGATTTTTAGCATGATACATCAAAATGTGATAACAACCATGCCGCGCCTCCTGGGAGACACGACCGGTTTCAACCCACAAATTTACAAATTTTTCTCCATCCCACAAACATTATCCCCACAATCAACGCCGGACGACACCAGCATAGCTTCATTTTAGCTACAATAGCTACACAGCATAGCTACATCTGCGGCTCGTCGCAAACATGGCGTGAACGCGCGCAACGTCTCCGCCGTAGCGCAATGGTGGTGTAGACCGTTCACGGATGCGACGGGCGTTCAGATTGTTTTTTTGTAGGTTGTGATTTCTTGACGGAGGTTCGCGATGTGTTCTTTGAGCATAAATTCGCGGAAGGGCGCCAGGTCGTCTTGCTCACGCGAATCGATGATGGCCTGGATATAGTCTGCCTTATTTTCGCGGCTGACTTTTGAGGGTGTCAATCCAAATTCGATCTGCAGCATGTTCATTATCAGCCTTGACATGCGACCATTGCCGTCAACCCACGGATGGATGGTCACCAATTGATAGTGCGCGTCAAAACTCAATATGTATTGCGCTACAATGTCCGCGACCGATATGATCTCTTTCCGTCGCTTGTTGATGTCTTCACAAAATTCTGCAAGTCTTTGCGGCACCTTCAGAAAGTTCATGTACGAACGGCCTCCGGCGCCGGCTGTAACATTGACAAGACGCAAATCGCCTTTTGACGAATCAAACGCGCCCTGCATGGTGTTATATTGGCTCCCGGTGTTGTTCATCACGATAGCCGACAGATTTCTAAGCATTTCCGTTGAAAAATCGGTGTGCTTTTTCGCGATTTGAATACCTGCATCATACGCCTTTTTCAAATCAAGATTCATCATCTGCTCCTGTATCGAACGCCCCTTGGCTGTGATGCCTTCGTCGAACAACAACTGGTTTTCGACTTCGGTGACTGTCGAACCTTCTATCGCCGTAGAATGCGTAATAAGCGAGTACAGATAGAATTTGTCATAGTCTACCTGCGTGTTGATGCCAAGCCGATTGTATTCAGCAACCACTGCAATCAGCTCATTTCCAAGCACATGTATCTTATCAGCACTCATACTGTTTTTTTTATTAATGCAAAGATGATAAATCTTTTGCAATAATCAAAATTTACTGCCTCATAAATTTCGCATGGCTACGTCGGCGGCTCGTCGCAGACGTGGGGTGGTTGCGCGCAACGTCTCCGACGTGGCGCATTGAAGGGTCGTGCCTACCCCACGCGACGTGGGGGGAGGGCGGCGTCAGCTGTCAGTCGAGAGGGTGATGTTGACGGTGGAGGTGGTGGATGGAGAGTTGGGTGGTATGAGTAGATGTGGGGGTGGAGTGTGTGTCGGGCGAGGTCGGGAGTTGGCAATGGATATGGTTGGCGCGGGGGATAATTGAGCAGAAGCGCCCGCGTCCTCACGGGCACGGACGCCTCTCCTTCAATTATTATTGTAGTGTTTTTAGGGGGGAATGGCACGGCTCTCGCTCGTAGCTCTCAGAGTGCTCGGAGTTCTCGGAGTGCTCAGAGTTCTCGGAGTTCTCAGAGTTCTCGGAGCTCTCGAAGGGCTACAATGAGTGCCGCGTCATCCCTGCAATCA
>X1_Eurasian_Beaver__coassemble_32_pt1 | contig 21579 bp, 13 predicted proteins | sample X1_Eurasian_Beaver__metabat2_high_PE_005 | metagenome-assembled genome bin X1_Eurasian_Beaver
GTAGTCGGTCGAGAGGTTGACGATGGCGGGGAGCACCTCGGTGGGGTAGATGTCGACTGTCGAGCCCACGATTGTGCCGCCGGCAAGCTGCTTGACCAGGAGGGCGGCAAACTTGAGGGCATAGACGGCGAGGTTGGGGTCGACGCCGCGCTCAAAGCGGAATGATGAGTCGGTCGACAGGCCGTGGCGGCGCGCAGTCTTGCGCACGCGGGTGGGGTTGAAGCATGCGCTCTCGATGAATACCGAAGTGGTGGTGTCGGTGACGCCCGAGTCGAGACCTCCGAATACGCCGGCGATGCACATGGGCTCGCTGTCGTTGCAGATCATGAGGTCTTGCTCGTGGAGGGTGCGCTCAACACCGTCGAGGGTGGTGAACTTGGTGCCGGCGGCGACGGTCTTGACGATGATCTTGTCACCGGCGATTTTTGCGCGGTCAAAGCAGTGGAGGGGCTGACCGATGGCGTGGAGCACATAGTTGGTGATGTCGACGATGTTGTTGATGGGACGCAGTCCGATGACGCGGAGGCGGTCCTGGAGCCACTCGGGGCTCTCCTTGACAGTGACGCCGTCGATGGTGACGCCGGCATAACGGATGCAACCCTCGGTGTCAGCCACGCTGACATCCACGCCCTTGGCGGCGGGGTTGTCGATGGCATACGCCGAGACGTCGGGGCGGCGCAGGTTGGGCTTGTCGTCGCTGTGTGCCACGATGCGTGCGGCGAGGTCTCGGGCGACGCCATAGTGCGAAGCGGCGTCGATGCGGTTGGGGGTGAGGTCCACCTCAAGGACATAGTCGCTCGAGATGTTGTAGTATTGGGCGGCGGGGGTGCCGGGGGCAACCTCGTCGGTGATGACGATGATGCCGTCGTGCGATGTGCCGACGCCGATTTCGTCCTCGGCGCAAATCATGCCCATCGACTCGACGCCGCGGATTTTTGATTTCTTGATTTTGAACTCTTTGTCGCCGTCATAGAGGGTTGTTCCGACGGTAGCGACAACGACAGTCTGTCCGGCGGCTACGTTGGGCGCGCCACAGACGATTTGTTCGACTTTGCCGTCTCCGAGGTCTACGGTGGTGACGTGCAGGTGGTCGCTGTCGGGGTGTTCGACGCATGTGAGCACGCGACCGATCACGATGCCCTGAAGGCCGCCCTTGATGCTTTCGACTTCTTCAAAACCGCCACATTCGAGACCAATCGAAGTGAGCGCGTCGCCCAGCTGTTCGGGCGTGAGGCTGAAATCTACATAGTCCTTCAGCCACTTGTATGATATGTTCATGAACCTTTTATAGAGAGTTTATTGGCTGCCGGCATCCAGAAACGTAGCGTGGAGGCGGCGCACCGGTTGATATTCACGTCTAAAGGAGCGCCTTTCCCGGGGGAAAAACACTCATTATTATCTTGCGTGCGCAAAATTACAAAAAAATTTCGACAACTGAAAAGTTATTGACCAATAAGATGTGATGTCCTGACGCCGACGCGATGGCTGCGGCGGCATTCTACTTGTTCTTGGTGTTGCGTGGATGGAATGCGAGAATCTCGCGTCGCAGGTGGGAGTTCTCGATGTGGAGGTAGATCTCGGTGGTGGCGATGGACTCGTGGCCGAGCATCTGCTGGATGGCGCGCAGGTTGGCGCCGCCTTCGAGCAGGTGTGTGGCAAAGCTGTGGCGCAGCGTGTGGGGCGACACGTCCTTGCGGATGCCGGCGAGGGCGGCGAGCTCCTTGATGATGTAGAAAATCATGACGCGCGACAGGCGTCTGCCGCGGCGGTTGAGGAACACGATGTTCTCTTCGCCGGGCTTGACGGTGACCTCGCCGCGTGTGTCGGCGATGTACTCGGCGAGGATGTTGGCAGTGGGTTCAGCCATGGGAATCATGCGTTCCTTGGTGCCCTTGCCGGTGACTATCATCCAGCGCTGTTGCAGGTTGAGGCGCGAAATCTCGAGGTTGCAGAGCTCGGAGACGCGCAGTCCGCAGCCATAGATTGTCTCGATGATGGCGCGGTTGCGGCGCCCTTCGTAGGTCGACAGGTCGATGGCGTCCTCCATGGCGTCGATTTCGGCGACGCTGAGCACGTCGGGCAGCTGCCGCCCCAGGCGCGGTCCCTCGATGGTGATGGTGGGGTCGGCGGTGACGATGTTCTCGAGGCGCAGGAAGTGGTAGAACGATTTGATGCCCGAGATGATGCGTGCCTGCGACCGCGGGGAGATGCCCAGGTCGTGGAGGTCGCCGATGAACTCGCGGATGTCGTCGACGGTGAGCGATGCCAGTCCGGGGCGCGTGTCGGCGTATGCGTCGCTGAGCTTGGTGATGTCGGCGGCGTAGGCGAGTCGGGTGTTGGCAGAGAGTCCTCGCTCAAGGGTGAGGTATGCCTTGTAGTTGTCTATCAGCTTCTTGTCGTCCATGGCGTGGTCACAGTGTTCCTTGCTCGACGAGGGTGGCGATGCGCTCGATGACCTTGTCGTCCTTGTTTTTGACGGGGTCGTAGTTGCCGCGCAGACTCACGCCGAAGAGCTTGCCGAAACCCTGCCAGAAGGCGGCGCGGAAGCTGCCGAGAAACGCCTTGACGATGTCGTAGCTCGACTGGTTGGTCTCGCGCTGGATGAGCTTGACCAGGAGTTTGGCCTGGTTTTTGGAGAGGCGTTTGAGCACGGGTTTGTATTGCTCGAACAGCGCTCCCTCCATCTTTTTGAGGTAGGCGTCGCGCTCCTTCTGGGTGGGGAAAGTCTCGATGTATTCGTAGGTTTCGACCAGCGTCTCGCGTATCATCTTGGCGTAGGGCAGACACACCTTGACGTTGTTGACGGTGCGCCAGTAGAATTGTTCCTCCTTCTTGTTCTTGAACTTCATGGGAGGAAATACGGTGATGGGCCGTATGTAGAGGACGAGCATCGAGTCGCCGGTCTCGGGGTCGATGCGGTAGTTGTAGCCCGTGTAGACGCTCTCGCGACGTTGACGCGGCAGGTCGCTGTCCCCGGGTATGGCAAAGCCGGCGGTCGCTGTGAGCGCCACCGTCGCCAATGCCAGGAATATGCGCCGTGCCGTGTTCATGTCGAGAGAGAGTGGGGATTATGCTTCTTCCTCCTTGTGCGGGGGATAGTCGATGGTGTAGTGGAGACCTCGCGACTCGTGGCGTTCCTTTGCCTGTCGCATGATGAGGTATCCGACGTTGATGATGTTGCGCAGCTCGCAGATTTCGCGCGATGCCTTGGAGCGCTTGAAGAGTTTTTCGGTCTCCTCATAGAGGATGTCGAGGCGGTTCCAGGCGCGGTCGAGGCGCAGGTTGGAGCGCACAATACCAACGTATGTGCCCATGATTTGGTTGACTTCCTTGATGCTCTGGGTGATGAGCACCATCTCCTCGGGATGGCTTGTGCCCTCATCGTTCCAGTCGGGGATGTCGGTGCGGAAGTTGTAGTGGTCGACCATCGCCATCGAGTGCTTGGCGGCGGCGTCGGCATATACTACGGCTTCGATTAGAGAGTTGGATGCCAGTCGGTTGCCTCCGTGGAGTCCGGTGCACGAACATTCGCCCCGGGCATATAGACGCTGTATCGACGACTCGCCGTTGGTGTCGACGAGGATGCCACCGCAGAGGTAGTGGGCGGCGGGTGCGACGGGGATGTAGTCGCGGGTGATGTCGATGCCCAGCGAGAGGCATTTCTGGTAGATGTTGGGGAAGTGGTGGCGTGTCTCCTCGGGGTCTTTGTGGGTGACGTCGAGGTAGACGTGTTCGTCGCCGGTGAGCTTCATCTCGTTGTCGATGGCGCGTGCCACGATGTCGCGCGGGGCGAGGGAGAGGCGCGGGTCGTACTTGTGCATGAATTCCTCGCCTTTCTTGTTGCGCAACACTGCTCCATAGCCGCGCATCGCCTCGGTGATGAGGAACGAGGGGCGGTCGCCGGGATGGTAGAGCGCGGTGGGGTGGAACTGTATGAACTCCATATCGCGGACGGTGCCCTTGGCGCGGTAGACCATGGCGATGCCGTCGCCGGTGGCAACGAGTGGGTTGGTGGTAGTCTGGTAGACGGCACCTACACCGCCGGTGGCCATGACGGTGACGCGGGCGAGGAATTTGTCGACCTTGCCGCTGGGCTGATCGAGGACGTATGCGCCATAGCATGTGATGTCGGTTGTGCGTCGTGTGACGATCTTGCCGAGGTGGTGCTGGGTGATGATTTCGATGGCGAAGTGGTCTTCGAATACATCAATGTTGGGGTTGGCGCGCACGGCGCGGATGAGGCTTTGCTGTATTTCGAATCCGGTGTTGTCGGCGTGGTGGAGGATGCGGAACTCTGAGTGTCCGCCCTCGCGGTGCAGGTCGAATTTGCCATCGGCGTTGGTGTCGAATTTGACTCCCCACCTGACGAGGTCGGCGATTCCGGCAGGCGCGCCTTTGACGACCTTCTCGACGGCGGCGGGGTCACTGAGCCAGTCTCCGGCGACCATGGTGTCGTGAATGTGTTTGTCGAAGTCGTCGACGGCGAGGTTTGTCACCGATGCGACGCCACCCTGAGCGAGGGCGGTGTTAGCTTCTTCGAGAGAGGTTTTGCTGATTAGCGCGACGCGGCCCTTCTCGGCGACCTTGAGCGCGTAGCTCATGCCGGCGATACCCGAACCGATTACAAGGAAGTCATATTGATAAGTCATCGCTACGAAAGATATTTTTAGGGTTTTGAAATTTTGGTGTCTGCGGAGCGAGGTCCGACAATTCGGGGTCGAAAGTTGTTCCGACCGCAAAATTAGAAATTTTTCATCGTCTTACCAATTTTTCGTGCCAACATAGTTCAGCGGTGAAGAGAGTTTGTGTGTATTAAGAATTTATCTTAACTTTGCATAAGATGATTGAATTGTCTTCGGAATATCGGTAGACCTTATGCTTCTAATATGAATATCGAAAGCCAGAAAATAGAATATAAGCGAATCTGGAAAGACGACTATCTCAAGTGGATGTGCGGCTTTGCAAACGCTCAAGGTGGAAAGATGTATATCGGAATTGACGATGATATGTCTGTTGTTGGTGTGTCTCATTTGCATCAACAGTTGGAGGATATCCCCAATAAAATTGTAACTATGCTCGGAATAGTTCCTGCCGTCAGTCATATAGAGCGAGAAGGCAAAGATGTAATAGAGATAGAAATTGAGCATTCCAATATCCCAATCTCGTATAAAGGTGCTTTTTATGTTAGAAGTGGCGCGACTAATCAAGAATTAAGGGGCTTGGCATTGCAGCAATTTTTAATTAAAATGTTTGGCAAGAACTGGGAGGATATGCCTTGTTATGGTGCCACGATGGACGACATCGATTCGGAAGCTATAAAGTATTTTTTGATGAAAGGAATCAAAGAAAATAGAATGTCGCCGGATGTTGCAAATACCAAACCAGAGGAGGTAATTTCTAATCTTGGTTTGATTGAGAATGGCATACCCTCCTATGGAGCTATCCTGTTATTTGGCAAAAATCCTCAGCGGTGGTTTGTTACATCCAGTTTCAAGATTGGTCGTTTTGGTAATACAAATTTTGATTTGCTGAGTCAAGAAATCATCGATGGCAATATCATACAAATGCCTGAAAGAGTGCTGCGAACTTTGGATGAGAAATATTTGATACGTCCGATTCACTATGATGGATTGCAACGAGTAGAGCCACTTGAAATTCCTGTGGAAGCTTTGCGCGAGATAATTTGTAATTCTATAGTGCATCGTGATTACCAAGGGACTTGGACGCAGATGAGTATTTATAACGACCATATTAGACTATGGAATGAAGGTGGTTTACCTGATGATTTATCGATCGAAAAATTGATGGGTAAGCATACTTCAAAACCTCGCAATCCAAAGATGGCTGAGGCGTTCTATCATGCTGGGTTTATTGAAGCATGGGGAAGTGGCATAGAGAAGATTGTCAACGGTTTTCAAGCCGAGGGTTTGACACCCCCTCGATTTTCAGTTGAACAAGGCGGTGTAACGGTTATAATTCCACGAGAAAAGTTTCAGGCTGTCAATCTCGGAAATGTTACTGAGTTCAACCAGTTCAACCAGAGTACCTGTTCAGAGAAAAGTTCAGAGAAAAGTTCAGAGAAAGGTTCAGAGAAAGGTTCAGAGAATAATCGTGATAGAATAGTTAGGGAAATGAAAGAAAATCCCGGAGTGACAATTAATGAACTTGCATCGATGCTTTCCATTTCTGACCGAGCAGTATCAAAGCACATAAAAAAATTGCAAGAGGCTGGCATTGTAAAGCGTGTGGGTGCCGACCGTGGTGGTTCTTGGGAAGTTGTAAACTGATAAATTTATTTCTATTTTTCCATATAACGTGAATGGAGCGAATTACAAAGTCCGTTTCTCTTTTCCATGTGGGGTGGGGGAGGGGAGAGGGTGATTTTGGGGTTCGGGGAGAAGGCGAAGGAGGTGTTATGGATGAGTGTTAATATGTGTGAAAGATTGGAGGCGCGGAGAGTCGGAAAATCGTGGGCGGTTAGCGGGGAAATTTTGAATTTGCGATTCTCAGGCGGCCTAATTTTGCGTAATTGATTGAAATATTGTGGGATATCGCCAAAATTTGTGTTTTGGGATTTTTGTCAGAAAAATTGCCGGTGGCGTCGCTCGGTCGCTGTCAAGGGTTTGGGACGCCAATTGTTACGGCAAGTGCAAGCAAACTTTAAAAATTTGGTGCATTCACAGAAAAATTATAATTTTGTATGTTAATATGCATACCTATGTCAAAAAGCATACAATGGACATCACAGAATGTCGACCTCCCCAATCTTGACTACCCCAAACTCGAGAATTGGATTGAAGAGGTCAGCGCGTCTCTCGGCTTCAAGACCGGAGCGCTGACCTATATATTTTGTGATGACCCAAAAATTCTCGAGGTCAACAGACAATTCCTGCAGCACGACTACTTCACCGACATCATCACCTTTGACTATTCGCGACGCGCGATGGTCAGTGGCGACATGTTCATTTCGCTCGACACTGTGCGTTCCAACAGCGAACTCGTAGGGTCGGACTACCTCACCGAGCTGCATCGTGTCATCATCCACGGCATACTCCACTTGTGCGGCATCAACGACAAGGGTCCGGGTGAGCGCGAAATCATGGAAGCTCATGAGAATCAGTCTCTTGCTATACTCAAATGACAGATATTCAGATAGTTACGTATCATATATTTTGACACAACGATGAAATTTGACTATGACGTGATAGTTGTCGGTGCCGGTCATGCCGGATGCGAGGCGGCAGTTGCCGCGGCGCGTCTTGGCGCGTCGACACTGCTCATCACCATGGATATGAACAAGATTGCGCAGATGAGCTGCAATCCCGCTATCGGCGGTATTGCCAAGGGGCAGATAGTCCGCGAAATCGATGCATTGGGCGGCATGACCGGAATTGTCACCGACCGCACGGCGATACAATTCCGCATGCTCAACCGCTCCAAAGGTCCCGCCATGTGGAGCCCCCGCTCACAGAGCGACCGCATGAAATTCTCCGCCGAGTGGCGTGGGATTCTCGAAAATCAGCCCGGGCTCAACATGTGGCAAGATGCCGTGTCGAGTCTCAACTTTGACGACAGCGGCGCCGTCTGCGGCGTCAACACCGTCAATGGCGCGACATTCAATGCCAAGAGCGTTGTGCTCACCACCGGCACATTCATGAACGGACTCATGCACATCGGGCGCACCAAGATTCAGGGCGGCCGCACCGCCGAGCCCGCCTCCTTTGGCCTCAGCGACCAGCTGCGCGACCGCGGCTTTGAGGTGGGGCGCATGAAAACCGGTACGCCCGTGCGCATCGACGGCAGGTCGGTCGACTGGTCGTTGACCACGCGCCAGGATGGGGACAGCGACTTCCACAAATTCTCCTTCCTCCCCGAGGAGGGTAGGCGCCTCACGCAGCGTCCCTGCTTCACCGTCTACACCAACCCCGAGACCCACGAGATACTGCGCCAGGGATTGCCCGACTCGCCCCTCTACAACGGTCAGATCCAGAGCATTGGTCCGCGTTATTGCCCGTCGATAGAGACCAAGATTGTGACCTTTGCCGACAAGACCGAGCACCAGCTGTTCCTCGAGCCAGAGGGCGAAACCACCCAGGAATACTACCTCAACGGCTTCTCCTCGTCGCTGCCCATAGACATACAGATACGCGCCCTGCAAAGCATCCCCGCGCTGCGCGACGTGCAGATATATCGCCCCGGCTACGCCATCGAATACGACTTCTTCGATCCCACCCAGCTTAAGCCCACGCTCGAGACCAAGCCCGTCGACAACCTCTATTTCGCCGGCCAGATCAACGGCACCACCGGATACGAGGAGGCGGCAGGGCAGGGACTCATCGCCGGCATCAATGCCGCATTGAAGTCGCAGGGTAGGGGAGAGTTCACCCTCTCGCGCGACGAGGCATATATCGGAGTGCTCATCGACGACCTCATCACCAAGGGCGTTGACGAGCCCTATCGCATGTTCACCTCGCGTGCCGAATACCGCATACTCCTGCGCCAGGACGACGCCGACGCGCGCCTCACGCCCCGCGCCTATGAGATTGGTCTCGCCGACGAGCACCGCTATGAGCTGTTGCGCGAGAAACTATCGATGCGCGACGAGCTCATTGCCTTTGCCACCGAATACTCCGTCAAGGCAGGCGCTCTTGACGCCTATCTCGAAAGCGTCGGCAGCGCCCCCATGAAACAGGGTATGAAACTCATCGAGATAGTGCGCCGTCCTCAGGTGACCATTATGACCCTCGCGCCCCACGTTGCCGAACTGCAACAGCTGCTCGACACCTTCCCCACCGACCGCCGCGACGAAATCATCGAAGCCGCCGAGGTGCTGCTGAAGTACGAGGGCTATATCGAACGCGAGCGACAGATTGCCGAGAAAATCAAGCGCCTCGAACGCATCACCATCGACCGCCGTTTTGACTATGGCACCATCAAGGCACTCTCGACCGAGGCACGCCAGAAGCTCGAGAAGATACGTCCCGAGACCATCGGTCAAGCGTCGCGCATCCCCGGAGTGTCACCCGCCGACATCAATATCCTTCTGCTGATGATGGGACGGTGAAACAAGTGGAAAGGAAATTGTTCCACGTGAAACAAAAGTAGATTAAGAAATGAATTATCAACAACTTAACCAAATATAGCAAAAATGGAATACATCAAGTCAAAAATCAGAGATGTCCTCGATTTCCCCACCAAGGGCATCGTCTTCAAGGATCTCACGACTGTCTTCAAAGACCCCCGCGCGCTGCACATCATCGGCTGGGATCTCTCGCAGCTCTATCGCGACAAGGGTGTCACCAAGGTGGTGGGCATCGAGTCGCGCGGTTTCATCGGCGGCTCAATCCTCGCCTTTGAGCTCGGTGCCGGTTTTGTCCCCGCCCGCAAGCCCGGCAAGCTCCCCGCCGACACCGTTCGCGCCGAATTCAAAAAAGAATATGGCGTTGACGTCATCGAGATGCACAAGGACGCCATCACCCCCGACGACATCGTGGTGCTCCACGACGACGTGCTTGCCACCGGCGGCACAATGGCGGCTGCATACCAGCTCGTCAAGAGCATGAACCCCAAGAAAATCTACATCAACTTCATCATCGAGCTCTCGGCTCTCGGTGGCCGCGCCAACCTCCCCGCCGACGCCGAAGTGTCGTCGCTCATCGTATATTGATGTTCAACCCCTGACGACGCGTCATGGCTAAGCACCTCAAATCGGAGCTTCTCGCCGAGAAGATTTCCATACTTCCCGACACCCCCGGAGTCTATACTTATTATGACCGCAACGGGACGGTTATCTATGTCGGAAAAGCCAAGAATCTCAAACGCCGCGTTTCGTCTTACTTCAACCGCACGCACGATAGCCTGCGCACCAATCTGCTGGTGCGCACTATCGCCGACATGAGCTACATAGTAGTCCCCACCGAGCAGGACGCCCTCAATCTCGAAAATTCGATGATCAAGGAGCACAAGCCTCACTTCAATGTCTTGCTCAAGGACGACAAGTCTTATCCGTGGATAGTGGTCACAAACGAACTCTATCCGCGGGTTTTTCTTACCCGGCAGTACATCAAGGACGGCTCAAAATACTATGGTCCATACGCCAACACCGCCATTGCCAAGACGGTGCTGTCGCTCATCAGCGAGCTCTATCCGATACGCACCTGCCGGCTGCCGATCACGCCCGAATATGTCGCCCGGCAGAAGGGTAAATTGTGCCTCAAATACCACATCAAAAAGTGCGAGGGATGCTGCGTCGGTGCCGTTTCGCCAGAGAAATACGGTGCCTACATCGACCGCATAAAGCAGATTTTGCGCGGCGAAACCCGCGAGCTCATGGAGTATCTCGAGGGCGAGATGCAGCGCCTCAGCATGGAATTGAGGTTTGAAGAGGCTCAGGAACTCAAAAACCAGTATGACCTCATCGCCAACTACCGATCAAAAAGTGTCATCGTGTCGCAAAACTTCGACGAACTCGACGTTTTTGGCGTCTACGACAACGACCGCGACGTCTATGTCAACTACATGCACGTGCGCCGCGGAGCCGTCGTGCGGTCGCTCACCCTGCGCTACAAGCGGCGCATGGACGAGACCGTGGCGATGATGCTGTCGTATGCCATCGCCGAGATACAGACGTCGCTGGGCGTGAAGTTTGACGAGGTGGTGGTGCCCGAATTGCCCGACGTCGAAATCGAGGGCGTGCGGTTCACCGTGCCACAGCGCGGCGACCGCGCCAAGCTGCTCGAAGTGTCGGCGCAGAACGCCGAACAGTCGAAGATCGACGACATGAAAACCCTCGAAAAACACGACCCCGAGGAGCGCCTGACACGCACCCTCGAGCGCATGAAAGAGGACTTCAGACTGCCCGAATTGCCGCGCCACATCGAGTGTTTTGACAACTCGAACATCCAGGGCACAAACCCCGTGGCATCGTGCGTCGTCTTCAAGAACGCCAAGCCGTCAAAGAAGGATTACCGCCACTTCAAGATCAAGAGCGTTGTCGGCCCCGACGACTTCGCGTCGATGAAGGAGGTGCTCACGCGCCGCTACACGCGCCTGATGCAGGAGGGCGAACCACTGCCCCAACTCATCGTCGTCGACGGTGGCAAGGGTCAGCTGAGTGCCGCTGTCGAAGCCCTCGACGAGATCGGTCTGCGCGGCGTGATTTCGGTGGTCGGCATCGCCAAGCGCCTCGAAGAAATCTACTTCCCCGGCGACTCCGTGCCGCTCTACATCTCCAAAACCTCCGAATCACTGCGCGTCATCCAGCACCTGCGCGACGAGGCACACCGGTTTGGCATCACCTTCCACCGTGACCTGCGTTCCAGGGGTCAGGTGTCGAGTCTGCTCGACAACATCAAGGGTGTGGGTCCCAAGACTGCCGCTGCCCTGCTGCGCCACTTCAAGAGCGTCAAGCGCGTGCGCGAAGCCAGCCTCGAGGACATCGCCGCCGTAGTCGGCAATGCCAAGGCGCGCATCGTCAGGGACGCCCTCGATGCCCCCGACCAATGACCGCCAATCCGTCCCCGACGGGCGTGTGGAGAACCAACAAAAATCAGAAAAAATTTCAAAGAGAATCGACAATGAAAATCGTAATACAACGAGTGCTTGAAGCGTCGGTGCGAGTCGACGGCAAACTCATCTCGTCGATTGGCCGCGGCATGATGGTGCTGGTGGGCGTCGACGTCGACGACACCGAAGCCGATGCCGACAAACTTGCCGCCAAGAGCGTGTCGCTGCGCATCTATGACGATGAAAACGGCGTGATGAACCGCTCGATCCACGACGTCGGCGGCGATGTTTTGGCGGTGAGCCAGTTCACCCTCCTGGCGTCGACGCGCAAGGGCAACCGTCCGAGCTACATCCGCGCCGCCGGTCACGAGCTCGCCACGCGCCTCTACCAGCGCTACTGCGACCAGGTCGCCGCCGCCCTCTGCCGCCCCGTGCAGCAAGGCATCTTTGGCGCCGACATGAAGGTTTCGCTCATCAACGACGGCCCCGTCACCATCGTCATCGACACCCGCGAGGCATAACGACCCACATGGCCATGTGCCGCAACGTCTCAGACGCAGCGCAATTCATATAATGCGGTTACGCCACATGGTCAACGCTAACTTTTTGCTACATTGATACTGCTAAATCACTGTCAATGTGGTGATTACAATAATTGTAACGTCTTCGGCGTTGCCATGCGGAATCCCCCGGGAGCGGCGAAAGAAGTGCCGCGGGTAGTGTTTGTTGACAAGGCTATGTGATTTTTGTGTTAAATAATCCTAACTATAGCGTTTGTGTTGCGTAAATGATATAACTTTGCGACAGTGCAGACAAGGCTCAATAGTCGCCCAATCGCACCGCACACAATCTATCGATAAACCACTCACTCTCAACCCTCAAACTCACAACTGTTGTTATCCCACTCCTCAACCCAAATAACTCTACTCCTCACCGCACACTCCCTCTCTCGACGCCTCTCTTCTCGCGCTCGTTTTTCTCACTCCTCGAACGTCCTCTCTCCGATTTTGCCCTGCACCCTCCCACACCGGCATACGCCGACATTGTTTTAAGGTTCCCATACACACCCTCACTCTCTCCGCTGTCGTTTCTGTTTTGGCACATCCTGTTCACTCACCGACCCTACGTCAACAAATTGCACAAGGCACAAACTCGCACACTCCCCGTGGGGCGGCGTCAGCCCCCCTGACCCATCCCCAGGCACCGATCTCGTCGGTATGGCAGATCGTTTCTCTTATGCAAAACATTAAAAACACATTCAATAATTCAGCAACGAATTCACATTTCAATTTTATGAAGAAATTCAACACCCTTCTCGCTGCCGCCGGGCTCATCTGTGCGCTCCAGGCGTCGGCAATCCCCGCCAAACGCGACGTGATGACCGTCACCCAACCCGACGGAACGACACTCCAGATTCGCAAAGTCGGTGACGAACGCGTGCACTTCACCCTCACCCCCAGCAACGACATGGTTGTCCAGGGCGAAGACGGCGCCTACTACTTCGCGCGCGTCAACACCAAGGGTATCATCGAGAACACCGGTGTGCTCGCCACCAACGCCGAGAACGCTGTTGCCGGCAAGATGACCAAGACCAACGTCCAGAACGTGCGTGCCGCCCGCAAGACCGCCGGAGCCCGCCACATGTCGGCTCGTCACGCCATCGCCCAGAACGGCATGGGACTCGCCACCGGCGACTTCCCCCGCACCGGCGACGTCAAGGGTCTCGTCATCCTCGTGCAATTCTCTGACAAGAAATTCACCGTCAGCGACCCCAAGACCTTCTACACCAACATGCTCAACCAGTCGGGATTCAGCCAGTACAACGGCACCGGCAGTGCCCGCGACTACTTCCTCGAATCGTCGCTCAACCAGTTCCGCCCCACCTTTGACGTCTACGGTCCCTTCACCACGACCAAGAAGTACAGCTACTATGGCTCGAACAACAGCAACGGTGAGGACTCCAACCCCGAACAGATGGTTGTTGATGCTGTCAAGGGTCTCGACTCGCAGATCAACTTTGCCGACTACGACCTCGACAACGACGGCTATGTCGACTATGTATATATTTTCTATGCCGGCGAAGGCGAAGCCTCGTCGAGCGACGAAGACACCATCTGGCCCCACTCGTGGGATCTCGCCAGCGCCAACGCCAGTGTGACCCTCGACGGCAAAATCGTGTCAAGCTATGCTTGCTCAAACGAGCTCGAAAGCAGCGGTACTCCCGAAGGCATCGGCACCTTCGTTCATGAGTTCTCGCACGTGATGGGTCTCCCCGACCTCTACGACACCGAGTATGACGCAGCCTTCTTCCTCACCCCCGGCTCGTGGTCGTGCCTCGACTACGGTCCCTACAACAACGACAGCCGCACACCTCCACGCTACAGCATGTATGAGCGCAACGCCATGGGCTGGAGCGAACCCATTGTGCTCGACAGCCCCGCATCGGTGACCCTCGAAGACCTCGGCACCAGCAACACCGGCTACATCGTGCTCACCGACAAATCCAACGAATTCTTCCTCTTCGAGAACCGCCAGCAGAGCAGCTGGGACAAGTATCTCCCCAACCACGGCATGCTCATCTGGCACATCGACTTTGACCAGACCGTCTTTGACGCCAACACCGTCAACAACTCTGCCAGCAAGCAGTATGTCGATATCGTAGAGGCAAACGACGGCGTCAACACCTCCCTGCAGACCAAATTCAACAACTACGGCGGCTACGACGGCATCACCGACACACAGTACAACAACCTGATGACGCAGTTCGACACCGCACAGAAAGGCTATTGCTGGCCCGGCACATCCAATGCCACCAGCTTCACCGCCACCACCAAACCCGCATTCAAGACCTTTGCCGGCAAGACCATCAACACCCCCATCACCAACATCCAGGAGTCGAACGGCGTGATCACCTTTGACTTCGATGGCGGCAAGAGCAAGTTTGAGACTCCCGTAGTCAGCACCAGCGAAGTCGGCAAAGACTACTTCGTGATCAGCTGGGCGGCAATCGAAGGCGCCACCGACTATCTGGTGACCGTCAAGACCGTCACCGAGGGTGGCGAAGCCGTTGAGGAAACCGCCAACATGGGCTCGAGCAGCAGCGCATCGCTGCCCGACGGCTGGACCTCGTCGACCACCGACACCTACACCACCAACGGCAACTATGGCGCCGCTTCGCCCTCGCTCAAGCTCTCGAAAAACAACGGCTACCTCATGTCGAAAACCTACACCGACGACGTGACCGCCATCAGCTTCTGGGTCAAGGGTCAGCCCTCAAACAACTCGGTGACATCAGTCCTCGACGTGCAGGGTCTCGTCAATGGCTCATGGCAGTCGATCTACTCGTTCTCTCCCTCGCAGACAGCCACCACAATCGAACTCTCGAGCGAAATCCCCTCGGGCGTCAAGCAGGTGAAATTTGCCTTCACCAAGACCGTAGGCAACGTCGCTCTTGACGACGTGGTCATCACCTCTGGCGGCGGCGAGCAGGCAGTGATCCTCGACAACTACAACGGCGTGTCGACCGGCGGTGCCACCACCTTCCGCGCCGACAAGCTCCTCGAAGGCGTCAGCAAGTACCACTGCACCGTGGTCGCCACCGACGGCGTTGACAAGTCGCACGCTTCTGAGTCGCACCTCGTCGAACTCGGCGACAGCGGCGTAGCCAACATCACCGTTGACAGCGCCAATGCTCCCGCCACCTACTACAACCTCAACGGCATCGCTGTCGACGCCACCGCCCTCACCCCCGGCATCTACATCAAGGTTGCCGCCGGCACAGCCACCAAGGTCGTAGTGAAGTAATCGCGCGCATCCACGTTTCAAACAACATAAGACACTCAGTCATGCCCCGCATTGACAGCGCCCCGGCGCCATCAATGCGGGGCTTTGACGTTATATGGATGGCGCGTGGCTCTCGTGGGGCGTTGCAGGGTGTCGGAATTGTGGGTGTCGGAAGAGGCTATCATGTTAAAAATCAAAACAAAAATTGTTAATCGAGGGAGGGCATGCGTGCTATGTCGTCGCAAAAAGTTATTTTTGCATTCTCTGCATTAATTAACTAAAAAGAGCATAACTACTCCATTCAGCTAATCAGCCGCATCGCATCAGGAAGCATGGGGCATCACAAACGAAAAATTTATATGTTGAAACCAAGACACATTCTGTCGTGCGCCGCCCTTTTGTCAGCAATAGCCGTCATGGCGGTACCGGCACGCCGCGGCATCTACACAGTCACTCAGCCCGACGGCACGACACTCCGCATCAGCAAGGTAGGAGACGAACGCATTCACTTTGACATCACCGAGGATGGCGACCTCCTCTATCAGGCAGATGATGGGGCGTTCTACTATGGCAAGCTCGACGCGTCACAAAACGTCGTGAGCACCGGTGTGATGCCGGGCACCCCGACCGCGCGCTCGGCAGCCTTCACCCCCGTCAAACTCGCCGACATCGACATCGACGCCGTCTGCAAGGCTCGCGAGGCAAATCCCACCTATCGTCGCGACCTCCACAAGGCTCCCGCTAACGCCACCACCACGACCCTCCCACAGACCGGTCTCGGACTCTTCCAGTCGAGCTTTCCCAGCACCGGCGAAATCAACACCCTCATCGTGCTCGTCGAATACCAGGACATCAAGTTCTCGGTGAGCGACCCCGCGTCATACTACGACAAATTCTTCCACGAGAACGGCTTCAGCCAGCACGGCGGCACCGGATGCGTCAAGCAGTACTTTGTCGACAACAGCATGGGCCAGTTCACGCCCAACTTTGAGGTCTACGGCCCCATCACCCTCGCCAACAACCGCTCCTACTATGGCGCCAACAACTCTGCCGGCGACGACATGCACCCCGCCGAGATGGTGAGCGAGGCTTGCGACCAGCTCGACGACATCATCGACTTCACGCGCTACGACATGAACAACGACGGACTCATCGACAACGTCTACATCTTCTATGCCGGCGTCGGCGAGGCTACCTCCGGCGTCAAGGCATCGGTGTGGCCCCACCAGTATGACGTGCGCCAATACAGCATCAACAAGACCTACGACGGCAAGACCCTCGCCGCCTACGGTTGCTGCAACGAGTGGGACAACTCGGGCAGCAAGCCCGACGGCATCGGCACATTCGTCCACGAGTTCTCGCACGTGCTGGGTCTCCCCGACCTCTACAGCACCAGCTACAACAGCTACCAGACCAAGACTCCGGGCTCGTGGTCGGTGCTCGACTATGCGTGCTACAACAACAACAGCCGCACCCCCGCCGGATACTCCATCTATGAGCGCAACGCCATGGGCTGGATTGTCCCCACAGTGCTCGGCAGTCCCGCCGACATCACGCTGCAGAACATCGCCGTGAGCAATGTGGGATGCATCATCCAGACCGACAAGACCAACGAGTTCTTCCTCTTTGAGAACCGCCAGAAGACCGGTTGGGACAAGTATCTCCCCGGCCACGGCATGATGGTTTGGCACATCGACTACAACTCAAGCGTCTGGACTGCCAACACAGTCAACAACCAGGCACACCAGTATGTCGACATCGTCGAGGCAAACAACATGTCAGACAACACCAGCTCGACCTATATGGCGGGCTACCCCTTTCCCGGCACCTACAACGTCACCACACTGACCTCGACGACGACCCCCGCGCTCAAGACCTGGGCGGGCACAGCCATCGACTGTCCCATCACCGATATCGCCGAGACCGACGGTGTCATCACCTTCAAGGTTGCCGGCGGCAAGAAGCTGCTGGCACCCGAGCCGGTGATTGGCGACGTCACCGCCGACTACTTTGACATTACGTGGCACGCGGTCGACGATGCCACCGACTATGCCGTGACCGTGCAGTACAAGGGTGAGGTTTCAGAGCCCACAGTCTATAGTGCCGACATGGGTTCGGGCACCGCTCTGTCGCTCCCCGCCGGCTGGTCGTCGAGCTCGACCAACGTCTACTCGTCGGTGGGCTACTATGGCGCTGCCGCCCCGTCATATCTGATGGCGTCAAACGCCGCATGGCTCACCACCGCGCAGTATAACGGTGACATTCAGGAAGTGTCGTTCTGGCTGCGTCTGTCAGCCTACAGCGCCAACCAGTCGCCGAGCACCCTCGACGTCTATGGCCTCGTGGGCAACTCGTGGCAGAAACTCGAAACCATCAGCCCCACCGACAACCTCGCCCACACCTACACCATCAACGACAAGATACCCGTGGGCACCACCCAGCTCAAGTTCCAGTACAACCGCGTGTATGGCAACATGGCAATCGATGACGTCAATGTCACTGTCGGCGGCAGCCCCGTGATCACCCTCGACGGCTATGACGGCAAGATGACCGGCGGCGCCACCACGGTGCGTGTCAGCGGCCTCGAGAGCGGCGTCGACACCTACTATGTCACCGTCACCGCCAGCAACGACGACTATGCCTCAGAGCCTTCGCAGAGCCTCGTCGTGACACTCCCCACCACCGGCGTCGAAAACATCACAGTGACCCCCGCCGACACCGATAGCGCCGCTGTCTACTACACCCTGAGCGGCGTGCGCGTCGATGCCTCGCGCCTCACCCCCGGCATCTATGTCAAGGTCGCCGGCACGACAGCCACCAAGGTTGTTGTCAAGTAAAAAAATAGCCCCGAATATTCCCCTATAACCCCATAATCGCCCCGGCAACATTGCGCTGTCGGGGCGTTGTTGTTTATTTTTGTGTTAAAATTAATTATAAATAACGGCGCTATGCAAAAATTTTATTATTTTTGCCGTTATCTCACTAACCATAAACATAAACACATCTACACCCCGCCACAAATCCAGCGGAACAAAACAACTATCGCTATGAGAAAATTCCATCTGATTCTACTGTGCACAGCGCTTCTCGGGTCGCTTGCCGCAATGGCAGTGCCAGCCCGCCGCGATATCGTGACTGTCACTCAGCCCGACGGCACGACATTGCAAATCAAGAAGGTGGGTGACGAACGACTGCACTTCACGCTCACCGCCGACGACGAAATCGTGGTGAAGGGTGACGACGGATTCTACTACTATGGCACGGTCGACGACGCCCAGTGTGTCGTGAGCACTGGCACACGCGCCGGCGCGCGACAGTCGACAGCCGCCATGAAGATTCAGGATGTCGACATCGACCGCATGCTCGAGGTGCGCGCCGCCTCGCCCACCTTCCGCGCCCCCAGCAACGTGCGACGCGCATCGTCGTCAGAGACGCTGCCACAGAGCGGATTGGGACTCTTCCAGTCGAGTTTCCCCAGCACCGGATTCATCAAGACTGCCGTTGTGCTCGTCGAGTACCAGGATGTGAAATTCACCGTCAGCGATCCCGCGGCATACTATGACAAATTTTTCCATGAGACGGGATTCAGTCTCGACGGCGGCACCGGATGCGTCACCGAGTACTTCACCGCCAATAGCAAAAACCAGTTTGTGCCCCAATTTGACGTCTACGGCCCCATCACCCTCAAAAACAATCGAGTGTATTATGGAGGAAATGATAGCTCAGGCAACGACAAGAAGCCCGAGCAGATGGTGGTGGAAGCCTGCGACTCACTCGACAGCACAGTCGACTTCTCGATCTATGACATGAACAACGACGGACTCATCGACAACGTCTATATCATCTATGCCGGCGTCGGCGAGGCGAGCTCTGATGTTGCCGAGTCGGTGTGGCCCCACCAGTACGACGTGCGTTCGGCTGGCGTTAGCAAGTACTACGACGGCAAGAAGCTTGCCGCCTATGGCTGCTGCAACGAATGGGTGACATACAAGACCGACGACTATGTCGACGGCATCGGCACCTTTGTCCACGAGTTCTCTCACGTGCTGGGTCTCCCCGACCTCTACAGCACAAGCTATGGCTCGTATGCCGCCAAGACTCCCGGCGCGTGGTCGTGCCTCGACTATGGCCCCTACAACAACAACGGTCGCACCCCGCCCGCCTACTCGGTATTCGAGCGCAACGCCATGGGTTGGATTACGCCCCACCTGCTCGATTCGCCCGAGTCGATCACCCTCGACTACATCTACGACAGCAACGAAGGATGCATCATCCAGACCGACAAGACCAACGAGTTCTACCTCCTGGAGAACCGCCAGCAGGAAGGTTGGGACAAGTTTGTCCCCGGCCACGGCATGCTCGTGTGGCACATCGACTACAACTCGAGCATCTGGACCAAAAACACCGTCAACAACTCCGCCCACCAATATGTCGACATCATCGAGGCAAACAACAACCCCAACAACTATGACGACACAGCGATGGCGGGCTACCCCTATCCCGGCACCGCAAAAAACACCTCGCTGACCTCCGAGACCACCCCGGCGCTCACGACATGGGCGGGCAACGCCATCGATGTCCCCATCACCCACATCACCGAGGATGACGGCAAAATCAAGTTCAACGTCCTGGGCGGCAGACTGCTCGACACCCCCGAGCCCAAGGTCGAGGACCGCGGCAGCGACTACTTTGAGGTCGCTTGGGAGCCCGTAGAAGACGCCACCGACTATCTGGTGACCGTCAAGTATGCCACCGATCCCACCTATGCCGAGACCGTTGTCTGCGACATGGGCGACGACTACGGTTTCAAGCTCCCCGACGGATGGACATCATCGGGCACCACCACCTATAGCGCCGACGCCTATTGTGGCGCCGCGGCACCCGCCTACAAGATGAACACCGACGCCGGCTACCTGCGTTCGCCGGTCTTCGAGTCTGACATCTCGGGACTCACCTTCTGGATGCGCCTGTGCTCCATCTCCGGCACCTACACCCATAGCTCGATGATCGTCTACGGATACATCGACGGCACGTGGACAACCATCGACACCATCGTGCCCGAGGATGGCGTCGCCAAGACCTACGACCTCAGCGACAAGCTGCCCATGAACATGCGCGGCGTGGGATTTGTGATGAAGAAAGCCAACGGCGTGTTCTCGCTCGACGACGTCGCCGTCACCACCAGCGGTTCGGTCGTGAAGACCCTCGATGGCTACGACGCCCACTCGACCGGCGGCGCCACCAAGCTGCGCGTCAGCGGCCTGGTCGACGGCATCAACAAATACTATGTCACCGTGCGCGCCACCGCCGACCCGCTCAAGTCGCTTGACAGCGACGCCCTGTCGGTCGAAATCGGCGCCACCGGCGTTGACAACATCGCCATCGACAACGCTACCGACACAGCCCCGGTCTACTACAACCTGAGCGGCGTGCGCGTCGACGCCTCGCGCCTCACCCCCGGCATCTACGTCAAAGTCGCCGCCGGCACCGCCAGCAAGGTAGTGGTGGTCAAATAATCCCCCCCCGACAACAATCCCTCCTGTCAAAATATAGATATCAACCAAGAGGCAGGCGCGTCTGGAGACGAGCCTGCCTCGCAAATTTTCAAGCCTCCCACACCCGAAATATCGGAGCCATCGTAGCACTTCACGCAACACAAATCGCTCATTCTTAGTGGCTGAGTCGTGCGCGAACTGTAGGTCAACCTATATTATTAATTCAATTGAATATCGGGAACACCGCTTCATGTCGTGCAACATCTGATGGGTCACAAGAACGTCACGACTACCGAAATCTATGCCAAAATGAACAGCGAGGCAAAAATGCAATCCATCGACCGCATCAAGCTCAAGGCTGAAGGATAGCCACCCACTATTCAACAATAAAACCACTTTACTTTATTCCGCATGCCTAAACTGTGGGTAACGTAAAGTGGCTTTGTTAATTCTATTTGAGAAGTTTGCGGTCGGAGCTATCCTCGAGCACTTGCATCTGATGGATGGCGATTTGGTTGAGTTTGATAAGGCGATCTCGTTGGCTCATGCCTTGTTCGATGAATACGGCGTTGAGGTTTTCCATGTTTGACAGGCAAATCAGTTCATTGATAGTGGCATAGTCGCGGATATTGCCTTTCAAGTCGGGATTGGCCTCGCGCCATTGCTTTGCGGTCATACCAAACATCGCGACATTCAAAACGTCTGCTTCGTTGGCATAGATAATGCTTGCTTGAGCGGCTGAGACTTCTGCCGGAATGAGATTCTGCTTAATAGCATCGGTGTGAATACGATAGTT
>X1_Eurasian_Beaver__coassemble_33_pt1 | contig 21512 bp, 19 predicted proteins | sample X1_Eurasian_Beaver__metabat2_high_PE_005 | metagenome-assembled genome bin X1_Eurasian_Beaver
TCTCAACAAACACGAATACTAACCCCCCCTAAAAAAATAAGAATTCCCCCCTCAAAACAGACACGAACAACAACATCCCCACCCACTCAAGTCTAAAAAACGAGGCCAGACTCCACCCCCCGTTTCCTATTAAAAAAAAGGAGCAAAGGAGTCGAAAAGCGTTTTTAGCAAATCAAAACAACAGTTTATTTTTCAATTGTTCAATCTCTCTCCCACGATCCCCCAAAATTCACCCAACCCCGACGAACACGGCACGACACCGAGCCGGCAACTCTATCACTAACAACATAAAACAACACAAGTCTCACTTTGGAAACCTACCCCTATAATAAGTAAAGAAAGATTAGTTACAAGCAACCCCAGGTCCCCCAAGGTAAAAACACGACTCAAGCCGCCCCATCGCTCGTCCCGGTAAAGAAGATTGACAACAACAAAACCAATTATTTTAAAATTAACAACTCTAAAACATTAGATCTATGAAAAAGAGTATTCTTTTCGCCGCACTCGCAGCGTCCCTCATGACCGTCACTTCGTGTACAAGCACCAACAACGAAGAGCTCAGCGCAACCGGCGCCATCTCATTCAGCCCCACCCTCAACAAGAGCCGTGCCCTGACCAGCGTCGACGACCTCACCAAGTTCTATGTCTATGGCAGCGTCGATGGCAAGAGCATCTTCAGCGACCAGCTCGTGAGCCGTCCCAACACCGCCGCCGACTGGACATACACCTACAACGGTGGCGAGGCTCCCAAATGGGTAGTCGGCTCGACCCACTACTTCTATGCCTACAGTGCCGACAACGGCAAACTCGAAGGCAAGATGGGTTCGGCAAGCTACACCCCCAGTGGCAAACTCGTCTTCACAAACGTGTATGCCGGTGCGCCCGACTCAAACTTTGACCTCGTTTATGCTTCGGCAGAGCAGGTCGGCAAGATGACCGACAACGCCAAGGTGGCTTTCCGCTTCAAACACATCCTCTCGCAGATCAACGTCATCTTCAAGAACGTCACCACAAACAACAACAACGTGGCATACAACGTGAAGGTCAACAGCATCAACTTTGCAAACTGCGAAGTGATGGGTAACTTCGACGGCGAAAAGTGGACCGAACCCAGCAACAGCACCATCCCCGGTCTCGGTCTCAACGGCACCCCCCTCTACTTTGCCGACAACAACCTCACCTCGACCGACTACTTCGGCATCAACGAGACAAAGCAGACCGTGTCGATGTACGAAATCCCATACGACTACTCCTACGAACCCATCGTGCTGCGCTTCAGTGTGACCATCACCAACGCCAACGATCCAGCAGACACCAAGACCAAGACTCTCCAAGCAACATTCAACCCCAACTGGCAGATGGGCTACCGCTACAACTACACCATCCCCGTGTCACTCTTCGAGTCTGACGAATACATCCAGTTCACCGCCGAAAGCCTCGACGATTGGAGCGAAGGCGCAACCAGCGGCACCCTCAAGATCGAGGAAGTCAAATGATGACTACGCCGGAATTATTTACGCAACATAAAACACATTACAATCTCTCAGCTTGAGACTGCGCCCGTCCGGGCGGACGGGCGTAGTCTATTATTCTTTCTCCCCACCATCCTCCCTCTCCCCTCCCCCAAGTGCTACAACCACCTCCCTTTTCAGCCAACCAAGATTCGCGTTATTGCAATTCAGAAAAATACAAGTATATAGCGTGTTTCGCTTCCGCCCCACGAGACACCGATTATTAAAGGCTACGTCAATTTATATCAACCACCCCACAATCAGCGAATAAAAATGATGATTAGACCCCGACAAACGACCTTCAGACAAGCCAGGCATCTGCTCGCCGCGATCACCGTGGCGGCAATGCTGGCGGCATGTTCGGACCACGACGCCGACGCGCCGCGGCAGCAGTCCATGATAGGATTCAGCTTTGCAATCGCCGACAGCGGCACCGACAGCGGCACCGACAGCCGCTCGCTCTCAGACCAGAACTTTGAGACGTTCTATGTCACCGGCGGCTACTGGAAGCAGATCAACCCATGGAACACCGAGTATGTCAGCCTATTCGACGCCCGCCGCGTCTGGCGACAGTATGGCAACAACTGGGACTACCTCAACCACGAGCCGTGGATCAAGGGCAACTGGTACAAGTTCTATGCCATCGCTGTCGAGGGCGACGACGAAGCTCTGTCGAGCGTCAAGCCCGAGGTCCGGCAGACCTATGTCTACGACTCCACTAAGGGCTCTGGCAAAAACTACTGGGTGCCGGTCATCAACGACTTGCGCGTCGATGACACGTTCCAGAGAGACATCCTCTTTGCCGAGTCAGACGAAGTGGTGGGCATGGCGTGGGGCGAAAACAGTGCTGTCAGTCTCAAATTCAAGCACATCCTCTCGCGCGTGCGCATCACCTTCGAGTTCCCTGCCGACGGTGGCGACGAGGCAGAGGTGAGCGATGTCACGCTTGTGCATTTCTACAATCGCTCGTCCTACAACCAGCTCTCGGGCGCGAGTGTCGATTGGTCGCCATGGCCGGTGAGCGAAGACCGCAAGACATCGTCGTTGCGCTTTGCGTTTGGCGGCTCGAGCGTCACCACGGTCATGGGCAGCGTCACCAGCGACGAGGCATTTGTCATCCCCTATGACTACACTTCGGGCTATGCCACGGGCATGGGCGATGCCTGGCGCGTGCAGCTGCGCTACGATGTCACCATCGGCGGCGTCAAGACCTCGCACGTCAGCACCTTCGACCCCGTGTGGACCGCCGGCACCGCATACAACTACACCATCCGGCTCACCGCGACCCAAAATCAACACCGCGTCATCGCGGCAGATACCAACCCATAGCCATAAGACGTCCATATCACGACTCCCACCCCCCGCGGCAGGCGCCCATCTTCTCGCCCCCGCGGGGGGAATTTTTGTGCGCCTGTCATCGCCATCGCCACAAGCGATGGGCATGGAAACGCCATCGTCGATGCTGGGGCGCAAAATATTGTGCCCGCGTCTTGTGTCATCTATCACTATATCAGGGATTTGTATGCGTGTTTTGTTACCCTATTAGCATAATACCACAACAATTATGTTTAATTAATGTAACTTATGATGTATGTTTCTATCAAAATTTATAATTTTGCGGCGTAATTAACGTAAAACTTAGTAATTAGCTCTACAAATTCCTGTGTAATTATCCAAAAGTCGACCGTTAACATTAACTTTCTCGGTTTATCGATCAACTTTGATTCACGACTCTATCAAATTACACGTGGACTGATTGGCTTAAAACACTAAATCAGCTCATGTTTCGACTGCTTGCATTAATATTAACAATCTTGTCATGCCTCGCTGTGTCTGCCGCTCAACCGGCACGGGACGGCGTGGAAATCTACTTCAAGGTAGGCCGCCACAATCTTGACCGCTCGCTGCGCAACAACGGCGAACGTCTCGACTCGTTCGCGACTCGCTGGTCGGACAGATTGGAGGCAGGCACCGTCGTAGACAGCGTTATCGTTGAGGCATACGCCTCGCCCGAAGGTTCCGGCGAATTGAACGAACGCCTCGCGAAGCGTCGTCTCGCCACAATCTCACAGTATCTGCGCGACAATGTCGGTGTCTCTGCCGACATCATCCGTCCCGCGTCGACCGGCATCGCCTGGGAGAGACTGCGCGTGATGGTCGAGGCAGACTCTGCCACTCCCTCGCGCGACGATGTGCTCGGCATCATCAACGACTCTCCCGAGATCGAATATGACGTCACCGGCACGCGCGTTGTCAACTCGCGACTGCGCCGACTGCAGCGACTGGGCGGCGGAGGCCCCTATCGCTGGATGCTCAAAAACATCTTCCCCAAGCTGCGCCACTCGGCGGCAATAGCGGTCTATGGCTCGCAGCCCGACGCCGTGCGCTCTCTCGCCGCCATCGACTGGATGGCGACCGCGCCGACCATCACCGTGGGCGACCCCGTCACCTATGGCGTGCGCCCTCCGCCAGACGAATACTCGACATCGGTCGAAGACATCAGCATCAAACGTTTCGCTATCAAAACCAATCTGCTCTACGACGCCATCTTGATGCCGTCGCTCGAATTTGAGTGGATGATCAACGACAAATGGTCGGCAGCCATCGAAGGCAACTGCGCCTGGTGGAAGAACGACCCCAAGCACAAGTACTATCAGATACTCACCATCATTCCCGAAGCCAAATACTGGTTCAAGACACGCAAGCCGTGGCACGGAATGTATGTCGGGGCGTTTGCCGGAGGAGGCAAATACGACCTCGAGAACGGATACACCGGATACAAGGGCGAAGGCGGCATGGCAGGCATCTCATACGGCTACTCATGGACCCTCAACGACCACTTTGCCCTCGAAGCCGGCATCGGTGTGGGAGTGCTCTACACCAGATACAAGGAATACATCCCCATAGACACCCACTACGTCTATCAATACACCCGCACTTTTGTTATGGCGGGACCCCTGCGACTCAAGCTCGCCATCGCCTACCGATTCTATGAAATCGGTCGCAAGTTCAAGAAGAAAGGGGGCAGCAAATGAAATCAATGACACGACTGACATACATCACAGCCGCATTGGTGCTGACGACCCTCACCGGATGTCGCAAGGACCTCTGCTACAACCACTATCGCGAGGTGACCGTCACCACCGACTACGAACAAGAATGGGAGCGCAACAACGGTTTTGACGTGCGCTCGGCATGGGACGACGATGTCCTGGGCCACGCGTACGAAGACTTCACCCCAGCCCCCGGACAGCTCGTGGCGTGCCTCATCTACAACAAGGACACGGGCACCTCGACAATCACCTACCTCACCGAGCAGACCGAGCACATCACCATGCCCGCCGGCAACAACTCGCTGATGTTCTTCAACAACGAGAACGACGTCATGGAGTTCTACAACCTCGACGACCGCACGACCGCCATGTGCGTCACCGTGCAGCGCTCGCGTGCCACCTACAGCCCCGAGAGCGACGAGGAGGTGACAGTGGCAGAGCCCGAGATGATGTATGGCTGCTACCTCTCCGACGTCGACACCGTGGGCATTCACGAGAAGCGCGATCTGCAAGCCCACATGACCCCGCTGGTCTACACCTATGTCATCAACGTGCGTTTTGACCACGGTCTCGAGTACGTCTCGCTGGCGCGTGGCGCCGTCTCGGGCATGGCTCGCGGCGTGTTCCTGCGCGACGGTGGCACCACCGCAGAGACTGCCACCATACTCTTCGACGAGTGCATCATCACCAATCGCGGACTCGTCACAAAGCTCTATGCCTACGGACCCCCCAACTACCTCGACTCAGACTTCAACGGTCCCGCGCCGTCGCGCTCGCTCTACAACTCGTCGACCGGCAACCAGCGCCTCAACATCGAGGTGATGCTCTCCAACGGCACCATCAAGGAATTCTATTTTGACATCTCAGACCAGATTGCCCTGCAGCCCACCGGCGGACTCATAACAGTCTCCGGCGCGCGCGTCGAAGACGACGAGGCTGTGGCTGGCGACGGCTCGGGATGGGACCCCACACTCGACAACTGGACAACTGTCGACGAGACACTCAACCCCACTGAAGAGAAATAACAACAACATAAGACACAGCACTTTATTTAATATATTAATTATTACAATTGTTTTTTAGATCTATGAACAAAAGTATCCTCAACTCGGCACTCGCTGCAACTCTCCTGATTGCATCATCGTGCACCAGCACGGTTGATGAGGGGATCGCCAACACCAACGCGATCTCCTTTGGCACCGTTCTGACCAACAGCCGCGCCCTCGATGGCATCGGCGACCTCAACAAATTCTATGTGTATGGCAGCGTCAATGGCAAAACCATCTTCAACGACCAGGTAGTGACCCGCTCTGACGACGCCACCAATCTCTGGACCTACACCTACAACGCCGGCGACGAAGCTCCCAAATGGGTAGCCGGCGCTACACACCACTTCTACGCATACAGCGCCGACAATGGCGAAATCCACGGCATCGAAGGCAAGGCTGTATACACCCCGGGTGGCAAGCTCACCTTCCAAAACGTTTATGCAGGTGCACCCGACTCCAACTTCGACCTCATCTACGCCGAGGCCGAACAGGTGGGCTTGATGAGCGGCAACAGCAAAGTCGCTCTCCGTTTCAAACACATCTTCTCGCAAATCAATGTAATCTTCCAGAACGCCACCCAGAACGACGCCGGTACTGTCTACAACGTCAAAATCAACAGCACCAACTTCGCCAACTGCGAAGTCATGGGTAACTTTGACGGCGAAAAGTGGACCGAACCCGACGACAGCACCATCCCTGGAAACGGCCTCAACGGCACGCCCCTCTACTTCCTCGACACCAACGCCACTTCGACCGGCTTCTTCGGACTCGGCGAGAGCGTGCAGACTGTCGCTATGTACGAAATCCCCTATGACTACACTTACGAACCCATCGTACTGCGATTCTCAATCACCCTCACCAACGCCAACAACCCCGCGGACACAAAGACCAAAATCTTCCAGGCAAACTTCAACCCCAAATGGGAGATGGGCTACCGCTACAACTACACCGTACCCGTGTCGCTGGCACTCTTCGAGTCTGACGAATACATCCACTTCACTGTCACCGACATCGACAACTGGAACGATGGCGTCACCGAAGGCACACTCGACATCGAGGAAGTATTCTAATCTGATTGCATGCTTTAAACCTATAAAGTTCTCTGATTGCATAACTGAGATAAAACACATCATAGACACAAGGTAGTAAGACACTTGCTTCACAATCAGGTGCTCCGTGACGCCGGACGGCGGCGCGGAGCTTTTTTTGTGCCCTGCCGTGACCGCCATCAGCTGATGATGGGGCGCTGCCGATGCGGGCGCAATGTATTGCGACCCTGCAAACCGGGTGGCATTACACGCTTTTATTTTTACGCGATTTTTGGTAAATTTGTGGGGATGAAACAACGATACGAGATACAGACAACGGCAGATGGATCTGCGACTATTTATCTGCCCGAGATTGACGAGCACTATCATTCGGTCCGCGGGGCGCTTGCCGAGAGTGAGCACATCTATCGCGACTTGGCATTCATGCACCGCTGCGTGCCGGGCGAGGTGCGTGTCCTCGAGGTGGGGTTTGGCACGGGTCTCAACGCGCTGGTGACGATGCGCGCTGTGCCGCCGGGCACTCGTGTGCATTACCGCACACTCGAGCTCTATCCTCTCGACGCCGATGCCATTGCCGCTCTCGACTTTGGCGTGGCAGTGGCGCCGCTGCACGCCGCGCCGTGGGGCAGCCCGGTCGAAATCACGCCCAATTTTGTGCTTGAGAAAATGCAATGCGACTTCCTGACCGCCGACCTCGGCAGCGGCTGGGATGTGGTCTACCTCGACTCTTTTGCTCCCGAGAAGCAGCCCGCGATGTGGTCGGAGGAAGCCCTGCGGCGCCTCGTCGATGCCATGGCTCCCGGCGCCGTGCTCACCACCTACTGCGCCAAGGGCGCGATACGCCGCCTGCTCGCCTCGCTGTCGCTGTGCGTCGAACGCCTCCCCGGACCGCCCGGCGGCAAACGCGAAGTCCTCCGCGCCACCAAGCCACGCCCGATACCCCCCGTGTAGACGCGCAACACCACATAGACATCGCTGACGCTCTGCCAATGTGGTGCTAACAATGGCGTCAACGTCTCCGACGTTGGATGGGCGCGGCTCCGAGTCATCGGAGTGCTCGGAGTTGGGAGAAAAGCCCCCGGGTATATGCGGTATAAAATTGGGGCTTCCTGCGACAATCAAGAGTCAACCAAATTGGACATTAGAACACGTAGCCTGCAGGCTGTTTGCACTTTGCAACGTCGGAGACGTTGACACCATTGTCAGCCCCGCGTTGTGCGGCGTGATGAAGAGGCTGTCTAACAATCAAAGTGCCCTCCTTTACATTATGGCTCTATGAAAAAATAAGGCTTTCATGCTGAAATTCAGCGCTAAAGCCTTTTAACCTGATAAAATTCAGCAAGCAGTGGTTGCGGAATTTGTAACCCCCGACACCACCATAGCGCTACGTCGGAGACGTTGCGCGACATCTCCGACGACGGGGGCGTGGGGGACAACCTTTTCAATATGTCGCAGCAGGCAAAGAAGCCGGGCTACACGATGTAGGTCGTCCGGGGCTCAACAATGGGCGCGCCGCGTCGCGCCCGCGTCGGCAACGACAACGCCAACAAAGAAACACGCCCATCCATGGTGCCTCTGAAGGCATCGCGGGTGGGCGTTGTGTTGTGTGGAGATGGGGGGAGAGATCAGGCCTTGGCTGCGAGGGGAGCGGGCACGTTGTAGACGCGTGTGGCGAGCTCCTGGTCGAGCATGTAGAGGGCGAGACCGTCGTCGCCGATGAGTTTGAGGCGGTCGATGAGGCCCTTGGCGGTCTCTTCTTCCTCGACTTGTTCAGAGACAAACCAGTCGAGTTTGCCGCGGGTAGCGTAGTCTTTTTCGGCTTCGGCGAGGGCATAGAGGTTGTTGATGAGCGCGGTCACTTTGCCTTCGTGCTCGAGGGTGTCTTGGAATGCTGCCAGGGGAGAAGCCCACTCGGTGGGGACGGCGGCGATGGGTTCGAGCAGCACGCGGCCGCCGCGAGAGTTGAGGTAGTTCATGAAGATTTCGGCGTGAGCCTGTTCTTCCTTGAATTGGATTTTGAACCAGTTGGCGATGCCCGAGCGACCTTCGTTTTCAAACTTTGTCGCCATTGAGAGGTAGAGGTATGCCGACCAGAATTCGGCATTGATTTGGGCGTTGATGGCGTCCTCAATTTTTCTGCTTATCATCTTAGTATAGTTTTTGGGTTGAAGTATTGTCCGATTTTGTGGATGTCATGATTTGGCGATGACAAAAGTACTGTTTTTTCGAGAAAAAAACAATAGTCTCTGCCGTCAATTGTCGTCGGTGGTGACGGGCATCTGCTGGTCTTGCCAGGCGAGGATTCCGCCCTTGAGGTCGACGACCTTGAGCCCGGCGTCGTGCATGGCGCGGGCGGCGTCGAGCGAGCGGCGGCCACTGCGGCAGTAGACATAGTAGGTGCGCGAGGGGTCGAGGGTCTTGATGGCGGCGGCAAAAGTGTCGGGTTGGAGCCAGTCGATGAGTCGTGCTCCGGCGATGTGCGCGGCGGCATATTCGTCGGGTTGTCGCACGTCGATGAGTGTGGCGGTGGGGTCGCTGTGCAGCGCGGCGTCAAACTCGCGGGGCGCGAGGCTGACGATGTCGGCGGCACACGATGATAGTGTGGCGGTCATGACGATGATGAGTGTTGTTAGTAGTTGGCGTATCATGTTGAAAAATGGTGTTCCGGTCAGATGTCGGCGAGGGTGGTGAAGAAGTGCCACATGGCTATCGCCGCCGAGTTGGCGACGTTGAGCGAGTGTTTGGTGCCCAGCTGCGGAATCTCGATGAAGGCGTCGCAGGCGGCAACGACGGCATTGTCGACGCCGGTCACCTCGTTGCCCACGACGATGGCGTGTCGGCGTGTGGGGTCGACGGCATATTTCTCGAGGCTGACGCTGTCCTTGACTTGCTCGAGGCACGCCACGACATATCCGCGGCTCTGCAGGTCGGCGACGGCGTCGACGGTCGAGGGGTAGTGGGTCCACGCCACCGAGTCTTCGGCGCCGAGCGCGGTCTTGTGTATCTCGGGCGAGGGCGGGGTGGCGGTGATGCCGCACAGGGCTATGCCCTCGAGGGCAAAGGCGTCGGCGGTGCGGAACATCGAGCCGACGTTGTTGAGCGAGCGTATGTTGTCGAGCACGAGCACGAGCGGCAGCTTGTCTTTGGCGCGGAACTCGTCGACGGTGTCGCGGTTCATGTCAAAGACCGTCTTCTTGGCGTGCCGCGTGTTGGCAGCCGATGCGTCGGGCGTCCATCCGGGGCGCAGAAACCGCATGGGTGTCATGACAAAGGCGCGTGCGGCGGCACGTGGATGGGGCAGTGTGAGCTCGGGCGAGTCGATGACGATGTCGTCGATGGCAATGATGTCGATGTCGACCTCGCGGTCGCGGTATGTGCCGTCGGGATTGCGGTGCGGCGAGTGGGGCGCGAGCTCCTGCTCGATGGCGCGTGTGGCGCGCAGCACGGCAAACGGGTCGACCTGGGTGGGGACATCGACCGCCATGCCCAGGTTGAGAAACCGGTTGGGCGAGTCGAATCCGTCGGGGTCGGTCTCGATGATGGGTGCGCGGCGTATCGTGGCGCCGGGCCATCGTTGGGCAACAAGGGCGACCGCGCGCTCGATGTTCGCCGCGCGGTCGCCCCGGTTAGAGCCTATGTTGAGGTATATCTCCACTGTCTCAGAGTGTGCGGTTGACTTCGACTTCTTCAAACGCCTCGATGAGGTCGCCTACCTTGAGGTCGTTGTAACCGGCAATCGAGAGACCGCAGTCGTATCCCGAGGTGACTTCCTTGGCGTCGTCCTTGAAGCGCTTGAGGCTGCCCAGGTCGCCGGTGTAGCGCACGATGCCGTCGCGGATGAGACGCACCTTGGCGCCGCGCTTGATTTTGCCCTCGCGCACGATGGCGCCGGCGATGGTGCCGACCTTGGAGATGTGGTATGTCTCGAGCACTTCGGCAGTACCGAGCACTTCTTCCTTGATTTCGGGGGCGAGCATGCCCGACATGGCGTCCTTGACCTCCTCGATGGCCTGGTAGATGACCGAGTAGAGGCGGATTTCGACGCCTTCGCGTTCGGCGGCACGCTTGGCGGCAACCGAGGGACGCACCTGGAATCCGATGATGATGGCGTTTGACGCGGCGGCGAGGGTGACATCGCTCTCCGAGATTTCGCCGACTGCCTTGTGGAGCACGTTGACCTGGATTTCCTCGGTCGAGAGCTTGATGAGCGAGTCGCTGAGCGCCTCGATCGAACCGTCGACGTCGCCCTTGACGATGATGTTGAGCTCCTGGAAGTTGCCGATTGCGCGGCGGCGACCGATGTCCTCGAGGGTGAGGATCTTGGTGGTGCGCAGGCCCTGTTCGCGCTGCAGCTGTTCGCGCTTGGACGCGATTTCGCGGGCTTCCTGTTCGCTGTCGAGCACGTTGAATGTGTCGCCGGCGGTGGGTGCGCCGTTGAGGCCGAGAATCAGCGCGGGGGTCGCGGGACCAGCCTCGGTGATGCGCTGGTTGCGCTCGTTGAACATCGCCTTGATTTTGCCGTAGTGGTTTCCGGCGAGGATGATGTCGCCCTGGCGCAGTGTGCCGTTCTGGACGAGCACTGTGGCGACGTATCCGCGGCCCTTGTCGAGCGACGACTCGATGATCGAGCCGGTGGCGTTGCGGTTGGGGTTGGCCTTGAGGTCGAGCATTTCTGCCTCGAGGAGCACCTTCTCCATGAGTTCGTCGACGCCCATGCCCTTCTTTGCCGAGATGTCCTGGCTCTGGTACTTGCCGCCCCAGTCTTCGACCAGGTAGTTCATGGCGGCGAGTTCCTCCTTGATTTTCTCGGGGTTGGCGTGGGGCTTGTCGATCTTGTTGATGGCAAAGACGATGGGCACGCCGGCAGCCGAGGCGTGGTTGATGGCCTCGACGGTCTGGGGCATCACGTTGTCGTCGGCGGCAACGATGATGATACAGATGTCGGTGACCTTGGCGCCGCGGGCACGCATGGCGGTGAATGCTTCGTGACCGGGGGTGTCGAGGAATGTGATGTGGCGTCCGTCGGGTGGCTTGACGTTGTATGCACCGATGTGCTGGGTGATGCCGCCCGCCTCGCCGGCGATGACGTTGGCCTTGCGGATGTAGTCGAGCAGCGAGGTCTTGCCGTGGTCGACGTGACCCATGACGGTGACAATCGGCGGACGGGGCATGAGGTCTTCCTCGCGGTCGGTCTCCTGCTGGATGGCGTCGGCAACCTCGGCTGAGACGTATTCGGTCTTGAAGCCGAATTCCTCGGCGACGATGTTGATTGTCTCGGCGTCGAGACGCTGGTTGATCGACACCATGACACCGATGTTCATGCAGGTGGCGATGACGTTGTTGATGGGCACGTCCATCATGATGGCGAGGTCGTTGGCGGTCACAAACTCGGTGAGTTTGAGCACCTTGCTCTCTGCCTGTTCGGCGGCGAGCGCCTCAAGGTTGCGTTCGGCGGCAGCCTCGCGTTTCTCCTTGCGCCACTTGGCGCCGCGCTTCAGGTTCTTGTCCTTTGCGGTGAGTCGGGCGAGGGTTTCCTTGACCTGCTTTGACACGTCTTCCTCGTTGACCTCCTGGTGCACGGGGCGTTTGGGGCGGTTGTCCTGACGTGGCGCGCGGTCGTTGCGGTTCTTGCCACCCTCGTGGTTGTTGCCGCCGTTGTTGTCGCGACCCGAGCGACGGCCTTCGCCGTTGTTCTGGGCTGCCTGCTGTCCGGTCTTTTCGATGTCGACCTTCTCCTTGCCGTTGATGCGCTTGCGCTTCTTCTTGTCGGCGTTGTTGCCGCCGGCGTTATTGTTGTTGGCGCCACCGTTGTTGCCGCCGCGGTTGCGGTCGGCGCGGCGCTCTTCCTTTGACTTCTTTTTGGGGCGGGTCGACTGGTTGAGTGCGTCGAGGTCGATGCGGCCGACGATGTTGAGTGTGGGACCCTTGGGCACTTGCATTGCCACAAAGTCCTCTTCTTTCTTTTCCTGAGCGGGTTCGGCGTCCTTTTTGGGCTGCTCTACGCGGGGCTTCTCAGCCTTTGCCTCGGGTTTGCGCTTGTGGCGTTCCTGGGACTTGGGCTGCTGAGCTTTGGGGGCATCGTTCTTGGGCGCTTCGGGCGCCTTCTCTGCCTTGGGAGCCTCAGCGGCTTTGGGAGCCTCTGGCGCCTTCTCTGCCTTCACCTCTGCAGCCTTGGGCGCTTCGGCTTTGGGCGCCTCTGCAGCTTTGGGGGCTTCGGGTGCTTTCTCGACCTTCTGGGCGGGGGCAGCGGGCTTTTCTTCCTTGGCTACGACGGGGTTGCCGTTGGCGTCGAGCTCGAGCTTGCCGAGGATGCGGGGCTTCTGGGTGTGAGTGCCGATGCGTGTCACCTCGTCCTCGTCGGCGGCGGGGGCGGCGGGTTTGTGGGTTTCTTTTTTGCGGTCGTGAGAGATTTTCTCAGACTGTGTCTTTATGTTTTTGTCCTTGCCAAACTCGCTGATGAGCAGGGCAACAACGTCGTCATCAACGCGGGCGTTGAAGTTTTTTTCGGGGATTTCAATATTTTTTTTGCTGAGGAATTCGTAGATGGTGTCAGTCGCGACATTCAAGTCCTTAGCGAGTGTGCTGATTTTTGTTTTCGCCATATATTACCTTGGGGTTGGAAACTTCTTTTATTGAAAAAATGAGGTGAGAGAACTCTTAAAATAGAAGGCGCGCGGGCGATTATTCGTCAAACTCGGCGCTGAGGACTTTGAGTACGTTGTCGACAGTCTCTTCTTCGAGGTCGGCTTTTTCGAGCAGAGTTTCGCGGGGAGTCTTGAGGACGCTCTTGGCGGTGACGCAACCGATGTTCTTGAGTGCGTCGATGACCCATTCTTCGATTTCGTCCTTGAACTCGTCGAGGTAGATGTCTTCTTCGGAGATGTCTTCAGAGTCGCGGTATACGTCGATGACATATCCGGTGAGCATCGAAGCGAGCTTGATGTTGAGGCCGTTCTTGCCGATGGCGAGAGACACCTCTTCGGGGCGGAGGAACACCTCAGCCTTCTTCTCTTCCTCGTCGAGGCGAATCGACGAAATCTTGGCGGGCGAGAGTGCGCGCTGGATGAAGAGCGAGGGGTTGGTGGTGTAGTTGATGACGTCGATGTTCTCGTTGTGGAGCTCGCGGACGATGCCGTGGATGCGGCTGCCCTTGACGCCGACACATGCGCCCACGGGGTCGATGCGGTCGTCAAAGCTCTCGACGGCAATCTTGGCGCGCTCGCCGGGGATGCGTGCCACGGCGCGGATGCTGATGAGTCCGTCCTGGATCTCGGGAACCTCGAGTTCGAAGAGTCGGCGCAGGAAGTTCTCGTTGGTGCGCGACACGGTGATCTTGGGGTTGTTGTTCTTGTTGTCTACGTTGGCGATGACGGCGCGCACGGTCTCGCCCTTGCGGAAGAAGTCGCCGGGGATCGACTCGCTCTTGGGGAGCAACAGCTCGTTTTTGTCATCGTCGAGGAGCAGTGTCTCGCGCGACCAGGTCTGGTAGACCTCGCCGGTGACGAGCTCGCCCTCGAGTTCCTTGAATTTGGCGTATATGGCCTCTTTCTGCAGGTCGAGAATCTTGGACTGGAGTGTCTGTCGGAGGTTGAGGATGGCGCGGCGTCCGAACTTCTCAAAGATGATTTCCTTGGTGTGTTCTTCGCCGACCTCGGCATCGGGGTCATTGTCGGCGCGGGCGTCGGAGAGCGAAATCTGGAGGTTGGGGTTGGTGACGTCGCCGTCTGCCACGATCTCCAGGTTCTGGAAAATTTGCACGTCGCCCTTGTCGGGGTTGAGGATGACGTCGAGGTTTTCGTCGGTGCCAAACATCTTGGCAAGGACGTTGCGGAACGATTCTTCGAGAACGCTGATCATTGTTGTCTTGTCGATGTTCTTGAGTTCCTTGAACTCGGCGAACTGCTCGACCATGTTGGGAGTTGCCTCTTTTTTAGCCATATATGTCGTTTGTTGATGTTTTGATTTGTCTTTTTTTTGTGGGTGATTGATGATGTGGAGAGTCAGAATTTGAGTTCGTAGCGCACGGTCTAGGTGTCGGCGATTTTCATCGTCTCTTCCTGGTCGACGATGACGGGACGCTTCTGCCCCTCGACCTTGGTCTTGACCGGCATGGTGAACGTGAAGGTGTCGAAGTCGTCACTCACGGCAGTGAGCGTGGCGTGCAGCTTGCGGCCGTCGCGGGTGAGGATTTCGATGGGGTTGCCGATATTCATCTGATATTGCTTGAGGACGGTGAACGGCGATGTCAGCCCAGCCGAGCCCACCTCGAGCTCATAGTCCTCGACTTCGCGGTCAAACGCCGCCTCGATGTCGCGGGTGATTTTGACACACTGCTCGATGTCTACGCCCTTGGGCGCATCGACGGTCACGGTGATGTTGTTGTCGGGAGTGACTTTGATGTCAACGACAAAGAGGTCGGTGCCTTCGATGGCTTTGTCAACAGTCTGTGAAAGGAGTTGCTTGTCGATCATATCAGTCAGTAATACGGTTTTTTGTGGAGGGAATATAGTTGTCTGTGGAAGTCGCGGTGGTCAATGCCGCCGTCAATGGGAGAGGATGCGCGGGGATGCGCCGTCATGTCTGCCGGGCATGTCGAGACGCCCCGTCGTTGAGGACTCGGTAGTATCAAATGATAAGGAGGAAGCCTTGCGGCCCCCTCCGTCTCTCGAAGTCAGCTGCAAAGTTACAAAATCTTCTATATTTTAACAAATCTATCCGCCTAATTTTGAGTGAAGTCGCATATATGTTAGCAAAGTTTAACAGAACAACATCGAATTGGCGGCGTGAGTGCGTGACCCCACCGGCGTGGGTCCGCGGGAGACATCGTGGAGTGGACGTCACCAGCGGGAGTGTGGGCGCGATGTGCCGAGCCCGTGCAACTTGGGCAATGCCATTTTGGGCGGCGACACCGTCCGGGGCAATGCCATCATTTGATGATGTGGGTGTGGGTGGTGTAGGCGCAAAAAAAAATTACTCGTCGTCACGACGGGTAACCTTTCTTAACCTTAAATCTAATACCATGAAAAACACATTGCAAAGGTAATGCTTTTTATGTTATAAAACATACTTTTTCAACCTATATTTTCATCATATTAACTTAGATTAACTTGCTAAATTGTTAGCCTAATTCAAATTTGCCTCTTTTAACAAATAGAGCTTGCTATTCTGCTTGCCTAATGAAATTCTAATTGCGCTTGATGTAGTATAATTCTTAACCATTAAAATAAATCAATTCCTTTTCCGGTCGACACGCGGGTCATGAGACCAGCTCTCGTGCCGGGGTCTGTGTCCAATACATATAAGGTGTGGGGATGTCGGGTTTTTGTAGTTTCCAATTTTTGTGTGAGCTTGTTTTCTGTAGTAAGACGTTTGCCGTTGGGGGTGGTGGTAAGACGTTTGCCGTTTGTGGGGTGTATGTGATGAATGTTTTTTGCGGTACAAACCTCTTGTGGATATCTGTAGCGACGCAACCCATCGCCCGGCGAGCGGCGGGTGGCGGCTCACCGATGGGGACGTCGGTTGTGGGGTCGAACTTTGGTGGGGAGGTGCGTCTGCGTCAATGAAGGTGGTGTGTGCATAGTGTGTGTGAATACAGTTGATTATGGCAGTGAAAAAAAGAGGGGAGGGGAGAAGTAGTAGATAGATTGACACCTGCGCGAGCCTTGGCATGCGGTCTTGGCTGGGTACAGGGTTGGTGGTGAGGGAGGCGCTTGGGCGGCATAGCCGTCGCGTGAGTGCGCGAGAGATGCGCCTCCGCGCCGCCATCGGCGGGGATCATTCCCGATGTCTGCCGGGTCGGGGGAGGAACCTTGCGGTTGATGCCCGAGCCCGGCGGGAACACGAGGAGAGGGGGATGTCAATGTGCGGCGTGGAGTGAGACGAGAGAGTGCGTGGGGCGAGAGGAGATGGAGAATGGCATCAACGATAGTCGTTGAAGATTTCCTGCAGGCGTTTGCGAGCAAAGAAAATGCGGCTTTTGACAGTGCCGAGGGGCAGTCCCATCTTCTCGGCGATCTCGTTGTATTTGTATCCGGCAACCTGCATCGAGAAGGGGATGCGGTATTCGTCGGGGCACGAATTGATGGCGGCGGTGATTTCCTGGACACCGTATGAGTCTTCGGGAGAGCTGAGGCCAGAGTCCTGCGAGATGTTTAGGTGATAGAGGTTGTCGGTCGTGTCGATGAGTGTCGCGGCACGCGCAGTCTTGCGGTAGTTGTTGATGAAGATGTTGCGCATGATCGTGAACACCCAGCCCTTGAAGTTGGTGTTGTCGATGTACTTGTCCTCGTTGTCGAGGGCTTTGAGTGTGGTGTCCTGGAGCAGGTCGTAGGCATCATCACGGTTTGAAGTCAGCATATATGCGAAGTTGAGCATATTATCCTGGAGCTTCATGAGGTTAGATTGAAATTTCTGTGTACCCATTGTAGATGTAGTTTAGTTTTGTTAAGCTTGTTTGAATTTTTTGTAGTTGAAATGGCTGCGGTCTGTTGGAAAAAAAGACTCTGAATGGCAGATTGTCTTGTGCAATGGAGGGTACTTTGTTCCTAAGTCCGCATCGAAATTACAACCTAAAAAATCTTTGTCAAGGAAAATAGCGTTAATGTAAGTTAATTGCAAAAAATAACTTTTAGAGAGGTTTTAACAAGCTGATAGACAGAGTGATAAAACGGGGAACTTTAATTACATTATTGTTACAAGCGCATTAAGTAGGGGTTAAGGACATAGAATTGTAACAAGAGTGTGTCAATTGGTCGGTTTTTGTGTATTGCAAATGTAATCAAACGTTTTCCCAAAAACAAGCATTTCGCAAACTTTTTGCAACTAATTATCCAATTCTGCCAACATTGTGGTAAAATCGGACAATTCCCCCAAATCCCCTCCACATTCATAATTTTAATAAAAGATGTCCACCGCCCTCGCCCATCGCCGCCATATCAAAACATCTGAAGAACATCTTTTCAAGTCATGAGCTTATAGTTTCGAGGACGCTGATAGCGGCGTGGGCGGTGATAGCTATCATGGCTATTATATTTTGTTTGAGCGCGAACGCAGTGTAATCACTCGCCATATTTCAAACATTTTCAGAGAAAAAGAACTTGATGAAAAAGCAATGTGCATTTTTTGCACATTGCAATTCTGACAAACACAGTCAACCAAATTCGGGCATTAGAGCGCGTAACGCGCAGGCTGTTTGCACTTTGCTACGTCGGAGACGTTGCGCAACATCTTCGATGTAGCGCCGGAACATACGTTGCAATACCCCATATAGACATCGCTAACGCGCTGTCAATATGGGGCTTACAATGATTGCAACGTCTTCGACGTTGGTTGTGGGCATCAATTCACGAATGCGCTACGTCGGAGACGTTGCGCGGTATCGCGGGGGGTGTTATTGGAGGTGGGAGAGGAGTTTGGCGCGCAGGGGGTCGGGGATCGATACGGCGGCTTTGGTGGTGGTGTCGATGGTCACCATGACGCTGCGGCTGTGGGCCTTGAGCTCGTCGGTCGAGGGGTTGATGACTTTTTGCTCGAAGATGAACGATTTGTCGCCCACGTGCGAGATGGTGGTGATGACGCTCACCGGCTCGTTGGGCACGGTGGGGGAGATGAAGTCGCAGTTGATGTTGGCGATGACTGTCGCCAGGGCATAGGGGGTGAGCTCGGGGAGGTCGAGTTCGTCGGTGAGGAAGCGCGCTTTGCCCAGGTCCATGAACTGGAGGTAGGCGCCGTTGTTGACGTGTCCGAACATGTCAAAGTCGGTGAATCGCGTCTGGATGTCGATTTTCATTTCTCTGTGTTGATAGTTGATGTTGTAGAGTGTGTTGTCTTGGGTTTCCCGTGCGAGAGAGAGACGGGGGCTTCAGTGTATAACAATGCGCGAGATGATTTGTGCGCCAAAAGCCTCGTTGATGAGTTGGGTGAGTCGCGCGTTCATGAACGACAGTTCGTTTTTGAGCGCCGCCGATGCGATGGCGACATGCAGCTCGTCGCGGTCTACCCAGCGGCGGGTGGTGAGTCGGTTGATGGTGGGGCCCACGACTTCGGGCCACAGATAGCAGACGCGCTGACGGTCGTAGACCTCGCGCGAGCCGCTCATGTTGATTGCTTGGGCGATGATGTCGCCCACGAGAGTTGGTTCGTTACGTTTCATTTTTTTAGTTTTTTTCGGGTATAGACAATGGGGTGACCGCTCCGTCTCGCACGCCGAACAGCGATGCCGGGGCGTTGGCGCGAGCCAGGATGTGGTCGAGATGAGTTCGGTTGGTGTCGGTGATGAAAATCTGGCCGAAGGCGTCGGATGCGACGAGGTTGATGATTTGCCCCACGCGGTTGGCGTCGAGTTTGTCAAAGATGTCGTCGAGCAGCAGCAGCGGCTTGAGGCGTGTCGTCTCGGCGAGGAATTGGTATTGGGCAAACCTGAGCGCCACGGTGAACGTCTTAGCCTGCCCCTGCGAGGCGACGCGTCGCACCGGCAGCGAGTTGATCTGCATGTCGATGTCGTCGCGGTGTATGCCCGCGGATGTGTGGCGCAAGATGATGTCGCGCTCGCGGTTTTGCTCGAGCAGCGTCATGAGCGAGTGATCGTCTACGGCGTCGAGCTGTGTCTCGTAGGCAAGGCTCACCGGCTCGTCGTCGCCGGCAATCAGGCGGTAGTTGCGGGCGTGAATCTCGGCGAGTCGTGCAATCTGCTCGTGTCGCACGGCGTGGATGTATCGCGCGTGGGCGTCGAGGGTGAGGTCGATGGCGAGGAAGAGGTTGGGGTCGGTGACGTTGTCGCGCAACATGCGGTTGCGTTGCTCGAGGGCGCGGGTGTACTTGATGAGGCTGTCGAGATAGCGTGCGTCTGCCTGCGAAATCACCATGTCGAGGAACTTGCGTCGCTCTTCTGATGTGCCGGTGACGAGGTTGAGGTCGGCGGGAGCGACGAGCACCGCCGGGAAGTGTCCGATGTGCTCGCTGAGGCGCTTGTACTCCTTGCCCGAGCGCTTGAGCGACTTGCGTCGCGCGCCCAGAGCCGCCGCCACCTCGTCGTCGGAGCCGCCCTTGATGTAGCTGCCGCGCAAGAATGCGGCGGGCGCTCCGCGACGGATGAGCATGCTGTCGCCGACTCCCGAAAAACTCTTGGCGAAGCTCAGGAAGTATATGGCATCGAGGATGTTGCTCTTGCCCATGGCGTTGTCGCCGACAAACCCGTTGAGCTTGTCGGAAAATTCGAGGCGAGCCTCGGCGATGTTCTTGAAGTCGGTGATGTTGAGTGAGCGAAGCAGCATGCGCGGGGGGGATTTGGTTTATTTGGGGAATTTGGTGCTGAAGTACAGCAGTTGATATAGAATCGAGTTGTTCCAGTAGGCGAAGTTGTGCACGCCCGGGCGCGAGGTGTAGTCGTGGGGAATCTTGGCGGCGAGCAGGGCGTCGTGCAGCTGGCGGTTGACGCCGTCAAAGAAGTCTTCGCTGCCGCAGTCGATGATGATGTTCTGCTGTCCGGGGGTGAGCGATGGCACGAGGTTGAGCACCGTGTGCGAGTCCCAGACGTCCTTGTTGGAGTCGTAGTCGCCCAGAGCGCGAGCCATCTCCCACTTGTTGGGGAATGGGATGATGTAGACGCCGCCGCTGATGCTGCCGCAGTTGCGCCAGATGTCGGGGTGACGCCAACCCAGCCACAGACCGCCGTGTCCGCCCATGCTCAGTCCGGTGATGGCGCGTTTGTCGGCGACGGGCGCGGTGGGATAGTGCTCGTCGATGTAGGGCACGAGTCGCTCGGTGAAGAATGTCTCCATCTTCATCTCGGGGAGTGCCGGGGCGTCCCAGTACCAGCTGTTCATGCCCGAGGGGAGCACGAGCACCATGCCGTATTGGTCGGCGAGTTTGCCCAGGTCGGGGCGTATCAGCGACCAGCTGCGGTAGTCGCCGTCAAAGCCGTTGAGCAGATAGACCGAGGGGGTGACGCCCTTGGTGGCGCCCTCGGGGGTGTAGACAGTCACCTTCATGGGCTCGGGGATGAGCTTGTCGGCGATGGTGATGGTGTCGACGGTGAATGCCGAGGCAGAAGCCATGGCGAGTGCCGACACGCAGGTCAATAGGATTTTCTTGAGGTTCATGACGTGTGTGGTTTTGTAGATTGTGGTGATGATGAATGTCTTCAGGATTTGGTGGCGGCGATGTAGTCGAGGCGACGCTTGACAAAGTCGATGACCAGCTCGATGGCGTTGTCGACGCCGATGCGCGAGAGGTTGAACGTGAGGTCGTAGTACGTCGAGTCGCCCCACACCTTGTCGGTGTAGAAGTTGTAGTAGTTGGCGCGTGTCTTGTTGGCGCGCTCGATGACGGCTCGCGCCTCGTCGGCGGTCTTGACGCCGTCGCGCTCCATGACGCGGCGCACACAGTCGTCGGGGTCGGAGACCACAAAAATGTTGACCACATTGGGGCGGTCGCGCAACACATAGTCGGCGGTGCGTCCCACGATGACACACGACTCGCGGTCTGCCTCGTGGCGTATGAACTCGCACTGCGAGTTGTAGAGGCAGTCGTCGCTGATGGTCGACGAGTTGTCAAACCACGCCAGGGGATTCATGCCCATGGCAAACGTGAACTGGCTGTTGATGTATCGCGGACGGCGCTCGTCGTTGCGCTCGAAGAACTCGGGGCAGACGCCCGCCTCGCGGGCAGCTTCCATGAGCAGTTCCTTGTCAAAGAATTTGACGCCGAGGCGTTCGGCGAGTTTTTTGCCGAGGAGACGACCACCGCTGCCCATCTGGCGGCCGATGGTGATGACAAAATTCTGATTGATGCCTTCCATATTTGAGTATTGTTTGTGGTTTTTCTCTGAGATGCTTTGGTGCCGGGGGGCTA
>X1_Eurasian_Beaver__coassemble_35_pt1 | contig 20789 bp, 12 predicted proteins | sample X1_Eurasian_Beaver__metabat2_high_PE_005 | metagenome-assembled genome bin X1_Eurasian_Beaver
GCAAGCGAATTCATCCCCGACGCCATCGCTGCCGGCGCCCAGGTGTGGCTGTGCTCCGACATGCGCTATCATGCTTTTGTGGACCATGCCGACGACATAATGTTGATGGATATCGGACATTTTGAGAGCGAGGAATGCACAAAAGATATTTTTTATCAAATAATTACCGGAAAATTTACTAACTTTGCAGTCTATAAATCCCGGAACGAAGAAAATCCCATAAAATATTTATAAAAATGGCAAACGACAAGAAAAACGAGCAATCATTCTCGGTCGAACAGCGTCTGAAATCGCTCTATGAACTGCAGACAATTCTGAGCGAAATCGACCGCATCAAAACCATACGCGGTGAACTGCCTCTCGAAGTCAAGGACCTCGAGGACAACATTGCCGGTCTCCAGACCCGCATCGAAAACTACAAGCACGAGATTGAGGGAATCAAACAGAACCTCACAAGCGAAAACAACAAAATCGCCAATGCCGAGGAACTCATCGCGCGCTACCAAGAGCAGCTCGACAATGTCAAGAACAACCGCGAGTTTGACTTGTTGACCAAGGAAGTCGAGTATCAGAACCTCGAAATCCAGCTCTGCGAGAAGCACATCTATGAGTACACTCGCTCAATCGAGCTGAAGAATCAGGAAATCGAGAAAACTCGCGAGAAACTCAGCGACAATGAGCACATCCTCGCCGAGAAGAAGAGCGAACTCGAAGAAATCATTTCTGAAACCCGCGCCGAAGAAGAGTCGCTCCGCGAAAAGGCAAAGTCTCTCGAGCCCAAAATCGACGAGCGCACCCTCACCGCATTCAAGCGCATCCGCAAGAATGCCCGCAACGGTCTCGGCATCGTGACTGTGCAGCGTCAGGCTTGCGGCGGATGCTTCAACCGCATTCCCCCGCAGAAGCAGATGGAAATCAAGATGCACAAGAAGGTCATCGTCTGCGAATACTGCGGACGCATCATGATTGACCCCGAACTCGCCGGCATCGATTGATTGCCACAAGGCAAATAACGCACAACGCCACCGGACGTCTCATTGACGTGCACGGTGGCGTTTTTTCTTTGTACAATAGCTTGGTGCTCAGAGCTATTCGCGGATGCGGGATCGGATTGCCTCAGACTCGTTGAGAATGCGGATAAATTCGTTGGTGGCGTGTTTGCGGTAGGAGCTGTCTTATTTCCATATTTGTGCCACAAAGATAGTATTTGTCTTTGTAATGTAACAATGCTCCGACAAATAAATTTGATGCAAAATGCCAGATGCGGTGATAATGTCCGCCACATCAGCATGTTAGCCAATAAAATTCATCGTCTCCGTTGAGAGTTTTTGCCAGTATTGCCGGTTTCGCTCAATTGGGTGGGTCAGAAGTCAATGATTTCTGGCTTTAGCAGGAAGTCGAAAAGGCTGATAATCAATATGCCATCTACGTTGTACCATGGATGAGTGTAGTCTTTGACGATGATTATCTTTTTGAAGTTGTCCTTGATGTTGCGCAAAGACGCACTCTCTTGAGCTATTTTTTCTTGGTCGGGCATTGCCAGTGCTGACTGGATGTAGTAGCGCTTTGATCCAATATTGGCAACAAAATCGACTTCGAGTTGGCGTCGTATCCAATTGTCATTGGCATTTTTGTTTCTTACTTCCACCACACCGACGTCTACTGAATATCCGCGAATGCGCAACTCGTTGTATATCACATTTTCCATTATATGCGTTTCTTCGAGTTGTCTGAAATCGAGCAAGGCATTGCGCAAACCAAGATCTGTGAAGTAGTATTTTGACAAAGTGCCGATGTATCGTTTGCCTTTGACATCGTAACGCTGACTTTTTTCGATGAGAAAAGCGTCTTCGAGATATCCAAGATAGTTTGATATCGTGTTGGCAGAAATTCTGCTACTGATGACCGACTGGAAGGTATTCGCGAGTTTGGATGGGTTGCATGGCGAGCCTATTGATGAGGCAATGACCTTGACCAACTCATCAAACTCGATTGTCTTGCCGATAGCGTTGCGTTCTTCCAAATCTTTTTTGTAGACCGTGCCATACAGGTTTTTGAGATATTGAATCTTTTTTGTGGCGGTGTTTAGCTCGGCAATGTGTGGTAGCCCGCCGTATGTATAATAGTCGCGCCAGGCTTCTAAAATATCTCCTCCAACACCTTGATGGTATTCGGCGAATGAAAGTGGGTGAACGTGAATCTGGTCCCCTCGTCCGCGGAATTCCGTAACTATATCAGAGGAAAGAAATTTTGAATTGCTACCGGTGACATAAACATCGGCGTTGTCGATTTTGAGGTAGCTGTTTAGCACATCTTCAAAGTGGTCGACATGTTGCACCTCGTCAAGCAGTATAAAATAACGGTCAGAGTCTTTCATCTTGCTGTCGATGTGCTTTACCAGTGCCAGAGGGTTGCGCAACTTGATGTTGCGTATGTCCTCGAGGTCGATTTTGATAATGTGGTCGTCTGGCACGCCGCGTTCCTTCAGGTAATCGACAAAGAGACGGAACAGCAAGAATGATTTGCCGCTGCGACGTATTCCAGTGATTATTTTGATCAGCTTGTTACCTTCGGCTGATATCAGTTGTTGCAGATAGTAGTCACGTTTGATGTACATGCCGTTGAGAGTTTTTGCCAGTTTTGCCAGTTTTGCTCAACGCAAATATAGATAAAATTATTGATATTCCAATAATTAATGAGAAAAAAGTGGGGAAAAATGGTGAATTTTAGTCGTGGCTGTTGAGAGTTTTTGCCAGTATTGCCGGTTTTGCTCAACGGGCGGGGCGGTTAGCGGGTGGCGGAGAAGGAGAGGCGTTTGAGGGCGAAGATGGGGATGGTGGCGCAATTTGTGCGACAGGTCCGTCATGGAGATGCGGGGCCGCTTCATGATTTCCTTGACGATCAGTAGCACCACGGCGAGCGCGATGACTGCAATCCAGATGGTTGCTGGTGTGGGCATGACTGTAGATGTTGAGTTGAAAACTGCGACAAAATTAGTCATGAAAAATGCCGTGTCAAGTGCGTGGCATTTCTTTTTTCGATAGCTGCGTTCGATTGTGCCGCGTGTCGGGGCGGTCAGTTTTTGAATGCCACGAGTCGATTGTAGACAAAGTTGCATCCCGTGTAGACCACGTTGCCTATGAGAGTGGCGATGCCATAGCCCGAGAGCGTGAACTCGGCGAGGTGGACTTCCACGCTGCCCAGCGGCGAGCTGTTGAGCAGGTAGACCGCCAGCAGCTGTATGCCATAGCAGGCGAGAAATCCCACGACAAAGAGCGTGGCGTGGCGCGTCATCGACCCCTTGGCACGGAACACCCACTGACGGTTCCATACAAACGAGTTGATGAGCCCGGCGACATATCCGATGGCGTTTGAGACATAGGGGTTGATGCCGAGCCATGACTTGCAGATGAAGATGACTATGAGCGTCAGCATCGTGTTCATGACGCCGACAATGCCATATTTGGCGAGTTGTACGAGAGGGTGGCGATGGTTAATCATAGTCGTCGGGGATTGACTTGGGGTCTACCTTGAGGATGGGCAGCGACCAGTTGTATTTTGTGGCGAGAATGCGCAGTCCGATGACTGTCACTGCACATGCGACCTGACACAGCCACGGGGCAATGCCGACTGCCCAACAGAGGTAGTAGGCGACTCCGCCGGCGAGACATGCCGTGGCGTAGATGTCCTTGCGGAAGAACAGCGGCTCCTCGTTGATGAGAATGTCTCGGACGACGCCGCCAAACGAGCCGGTGATGCAACCCATGATGATTGCCACCCACATCGGAAATCCGAACGACAGCGACTTCTCGACGCCGATGACGACGAATAGCGCCAATCCGATGGCGTCGAATAGGAACATGGTGCGCATGCCCTTGACGAGCGCCTGGCGGAAGATGATTACGGTGATGAGCGAGAGTCCGGTGACGGCGAGGTAGAGAGGGGTCTCCATCCAGAATGGCGTTGCGCCGATGAGGATGTCACGCAGCGTACCGCCTCCGATTGCGGTGATGAGGCCGACGACGTATGCCCCGAACCAGTCGAAGCGCTTCGCGGCGGCGAGGCGGATACCGGAAATTGCAAACGCTATTGTACCAAGTGTCTCGATGACAGTGAGAAACGTGTCCTGCATAGGCCTTGTATGTCGCGCCGGGCATAGTTGAGGCACGTGGCGCGTGTTTTTTGAAGTGAAAAGTCTGTGGTTATTTCTTGGATTTTTGGGCTATGGTTTCCTTGATTGCCTGTTCGACGGAGATGTCGCGGGCGCTTGCCTTCTTGGCGGCATCCTGATAGAATCGGCACAGGTCGGTGAGGAAGCATTTTTCGCATTCGGGACGGCGCGCCTTGCAGATGTATCTGCCGTGGAGTATGAGCCAGTGGTGGGTGATGGGCACGAGTTCGATGGGCACATACTTCATGAGCGTCTTCTCGGTGGCGAGGGGATTCTTGGAGTCTCTGGTGAGTCCGATGCGGTTTGACACGCGGAATACGTGAGTGTCCACTGCCATCGCCGCACGGTCCCAGATGACCGAGAGCATTACATTTGCCGTCTTGCGCCCTACGCCCGGGAGGGTGGTGAGGTCTTCGAGATTGTCTGGGATCTGTCCGTCAAATTTCTCGACAAGTGTACGCGCCATTCCCAACAGCGATTTTGACTTGTTGTTGGGATATGACACGCTCTTGATGTATTCGTAAATCTCGTCTTGGGTCGTCTCGGCAAGTGCCTGTGGTGTGGGGAACGCCCTGAATAGCGCCGGGGTGACCTCGTTGATGCGCTTGTCGGTGCATTGCGCCGAGAGAATGACGGCTACGAGAAGCTGGAATGGATTCTCGTAGCGCAACTCGGTCTGCGCCACCGGCATTTCGATGGCGAATCTGCCGAGCACGGCGTCATATCGCTCGCGTATTGTCATCTGCCGTGAATCAGTGCGCGGCCTTGAATTCGTCGAGGAATCGAGTGTCGTTCTCCGAGAACATTCTCAGGTCCTTGACTTGATATTTGAGGTTGGTGATGCGCTCGATGCCCATGCCGAGAGCAAATCCGGTGTATTCTTTCGAGTCGATTCCGCATGCGTCGAGGACGTTGGGGTCTACCATGCCGCAGCCGAGGATCTCGACCCATCCGGTGTGCTTGCAGAACGAGCAACCCTTGCCGCCGCAGAGGTTGCAGCTGATGTCCATCTCAGCCGATGGCTCGGTGAAGGGGAAGTAGCTGGGACGCAGACGGATGCGGGTGTCGGGTCCGAACATTTCGCGGGCGAAGTAGAGCAGAGTCTGACGCAGGTCGGCAAACGAGACGTTCTTGTCGACGTAGAGTGCCTCGACCTGGTGGAAGAAGCAGTGGGCGCGCGCCGAGATTGCCTCATTGCGGTAAACGCGTCCGGGGCAGATGATGCGGATTGGGGGCTGGGTGTTCTCCATGACGCGGCTCTGCACCGACGATGTGTGGGTGCGTAGCAGCACGTCGGGAGTGCGGCCGATGAAGAAAGTGTCCTGCATGTCGCGCGCGGGGTGGTCTTCGGCGAAGTTGAGCGACGAGAACACGTGCCAGTCGTCTTCGATTTCGGGGCCTTCGGCGATAGTGAATCCGAGACGGCGGAAGATGTCGACAATCTCTTCGCGCACCAGCGAGAGCGGATGGCGGGTGCCGAGCATCGAGGGTGCCGCGGTGCGAGTCAGGTCGATGCCGTCGCAGTTGCAGGCGCCACTGGCGTCGAGCGATTCGCGCAGGGCGTTGATTTTGTCGGTCGCGAAGCTTTTGAGGTCGTTGATAGCTTGTCCGATTTCGCGTTTTTGTTCGGCGGGGACTGTGCGGAAGTCATTCATTAGCGCCGATACAGCGCCTTTTTTTGAGAGATATTTGATGCGCAGAGCCTCGACGTCGTTTGCGTCAGAGACTGTCAAAGCCGCGATTTCGGCTTTCAAAGAATTGATTTTGTCTAACATCGTGCGAATAAATATTTTTGTCGAGCAACGCCCTGACGGGCGAGTCAAAGTCAAATTCGTGTAATTATCATGCAAAATTAAGAAATTTCCTTCAATTCGACAACCCTAAAAAACTCAAATGGCAAATACGATGATAATTCAGGCAAAATTGGTATATTTGCGACATAAAATCCCAACCTCGAACAACTAACAACTAATTTATATATTGTATGGAAAACTTCACTTATTGGGCGCCAACGCGCTATCAGTTTGGCCGTGGTGTCGAGAATCAAGCCGGCGCCGAGGCAACAGCCACCGGAATGCATCGCGTGCTCGTCGTCTATGGCGGTGGCTCGGCTGTCCGCTCGGGTGTCCTCGACCGCGTAACCGATTCGCTGCGAGCCGCCGGCATCGAGTGTGAGACACTCGGCGGCATCAAACCCAATCCCACCGACGACCGCGTTTACGAAGGCATTGACATCGTGCGCAGCCACAATCTTGACGGGCTCATTGCCGTGGGTGGCGGTTCGGTCATCGACACTGCCAAGGCCATTGCCGCCGGCGCCGTGTATGACGGCGACTTCTGGGACTTCTGGGCAGGCAAGGCTGTTGTCGCCAACGCTCTGCCCGTGGGTGTCGTGCTCACCATCCCCGCTGCTGGCAGCGAAGGCTCGGGCAACTCGGTGATCACCAAGACTGAAGGAATGGTCAAAATCAGCCTCCGCACCGACTACTGGCTGCGTCCCCGATTCGCGTTGCTCAACCCCGAGCTAACCTTTACCCTGCCGCCCTATCAGACAGCATCGGGCATTGTCGACATGATGGCACACATCTTTGAGCGCTACTACACGCCGACACTCGACGTCGACACCACCGACCGCGTCGCCGAGGGCGTGTTGCGAGCCATCATCGATGTTTCCCCGCGCGTCATGGCGATGCCCGAGGACTACGAGGCTCGCGCCAATATCATGTGGGCGGGCACGCTGGCACACAATGGTGTCTGCGGATGTGGCCGCCGCGAAGACTGGGTGAGCCACTTCATGGAGCACGAAATCAGTGCCGTCTATGGCGTGACCCATGGTGCCGGACTTGCTGTCGTCAACAGCGCGTGGATGACCTACATGGCGCACCACCGCCCCGCCAAGGTCGCCCAGATGGGTCGCCGCCTCTTTGGCGTCACCGATGCCGACGACACAGCCGCCGCGCTCGCCGGTGTCGCTTGCCTCAAGGCTTTCTATCGCTCGATAGGCATGCCCGTCACATTTGGCGAGCTGGGTGTTGCCAACCCCGATATTCCGTTGCTTGTCAAGCGCCTTCATGAGAACAAAGGCGCAGTCATCGGCGGCTACTACCAACTGACCGCCACCGAGACCACCGACATCTACAAGCTCATGCTCTGACCACACAATTACTAAAATATCAACGAAAAAGAGTTCGTGCACAAAGCGCGAACTTTTTTTATTGAAGAAATTATTGAATTTTTTATGCAAAATTGATTGAGAATATTGAATATTTTATTACATTTGCAAAATAAACTACCTATAAAACTAACATTAAGTTAAATTAATCGACTGCATAAGCACTTGAAAATAACATTAGATCTATGACTCGCGCATCACTCACAGCGATATTGCTCCTTGCAGCTGTCAAGTCGACCCTTGGCATTGTTGCCAATCCGACACCCAGCACGTTCACCCAGCCCGATGGCTCGCAGGTGACACTGACGTTGCATGGCGATGAATATTCGCACTATACCACAGCCGGCATCGACGACATGACAGTCGTCTACGATTCGTCAAGAGCAGTGTGGCTCTATGCCGACACACTCGGCGGCGAACTCGTTGCCACCAACATCCCCGCGGCTCAGCGGCGCCCCGCGGCACTGCCCGCCCGCATCACCCCCCGACTTTTGCCCGCCAGTTATGGCAAGACTTCGCGACGTGCCCCGGCGCGGTTGCACAACAACGGCTTGTTTGACTACACAAAATTCCGTGGACTCATCATTCTCGTACAATACCAGGACACCCCTTTCACCCGCGACGACATCAGACAGGTCTTTGACGACATGTCGAACAAGGAAAACTTTGAGGGAATCATGAGCAACACCGGCATCCAGTCGCTCATCGAGTACACGGGTTCGGTGCGCGACTACTTCAGCGACAACTCTGTGGGCATGTTCAAACCCACCTTTGATGTTGTCGGACCTATAGACATTCCATACAACGCGACATACGCCAAATCGACCACCAATGCCCAGACCCTTGTGAGCGCCGCTCTCAATGCCGCCGATGACAGTGTGGACTACAGCATCTACGACACCGACAACGACGGCACGGTCGACATGGTGTTTTTTGTCTTCTCGGGTGGCGGTTCAAACTTTTCGAGCAACGACAGCAACCTCATTTGGCCTCATGCCTCGACAGTCGTCGGCGTCAAGCTCGACGGCGTGAACTTTGGCCGCTATGCCTGCTCGACTGAGCTCTATGGCCGCGTTGCCTCCAAGGTCATCGACGGCATCGGCACCATCTGTCACGAGTTCAGCCATGTGCTGGGGCTCGCCGACCTCTACGACACCGACTACGCCTCGTCGGGCGGCACGAGCGTGCATCCCTCGACATGGGACGTCATGGCAGGCGGCTCATACTTCAACAAGTCCAAGACGCCGTGCGGCTTCAACCTCTACGAGCGCATGGCGCTGGGATTCGCGACACCGCAACTCATCAGCGAAGAGGGTAGGGTGGAACTCACCGACCTGCAAAAGTCCAACCAGGGCGCGCGCATCAACTCGGGCACTGCCGATGAATTTTTCTTGCTCGAGAGCCGTGCCAACACACGCTGGGACGCCTATCTCCCCGGTGAGGGACTGCTCGTGTGGCGTGTAGACTCGACCAATGTCGATGTCTGGGAAAACAATCGTGTCAACGTCAATCCCTCGCACAACTATTTTGAACTGTTGCGTGCCACACCCAAGGTTACGTCGGGTTCTACATCCAACAGCGACGGAGACCCGTTCCCCGGCACTGGCAATGTCACCGAGCTGACCAACGCCACCTCGCCATCGCTGCGCTCGTGGACCGGTCGCTCGTGTCCCTATGTGCTCGGCGACATCAGTGCCGCCTCGGGAACGGTGTCATTCACCGTGAGCGCCGACCGCACCGACACATTTATTGAAGACTTCGACGGCATGCCCGTCACCGAGGCAGATACACTGGGCGTGCAGGGACGCTTCGCGCTGTGGAATCTCACCTCCGGTGCATGCGTTGTCGACTGCGATGGCGACCACCGTCTCGCCTTGCCCAAGGGCGCGATAGCTGTCGTGCTGGCGATGCCCGACAATGCCGAAACTATCGAACTGACCTTTGACAACCCTGGAACATCGACCGCGAGCCTGCGTTTGCAGTATTCTACCGACGGCTCGTCGTGGACTCCCATCACCAGTGTCTCTGGTGCCCAGCTGATGTCTGTCGCTGCCGGAGCCTCCACATCATTCAACTATATGATCAAGAGCTATGTCGAGAAGGGCACCAGTGAAAATCCGGTGCAATTCCGCATCAACTCCACCATAGGTTCCACCACCGTCCCCGTGCGCCTCAACACCTTGACAGTAACCGGTCCGCAGACCTCGGCAGTCGACGACATCGAAGTGATGCCGACCATGTCGGGCAATGACACAGAGGTCGAATACTACGACCTGCGCGGCATCCGCGTGAGCGCCGACCGCCTCACCCCCGGTATCTACATCAGGAGACAAAACGGCAATGTTGCCAAAGTTGCCATCTCAAACCATTGACAGTTAACATTATAAACAACATAATAATTTTAGAATCACTTAGAAAGTAAACAATACTTTAGTCCTGAAAAAGTCCCGTCGTTTGCCACGTCGGGACGTGTTCCCGCTTTAGTTAGCTCTTTAAAGCCCAAAAAGCTCTCACGTTTTTCAATTATAAACTACATTAAATTTTAAGCTTATGAAAAAAGCATTTACCGTCTTCATGGGCGCTGCGATCGTAGCAATACCCGCCGTACTCGCTCATCGCGCGCTGATGTCGGTACTCGAGCCTGAGCAACTTGAGGCACCGGCACCCGTCGCGACTGCAGTCGAGGCGGAGTTTGCCCAATTGAATTCACCACTTTTTGCCCAAGGGGGCGAGCTGCAGTCTGTCAACGACCGCGTCAAAAATGCCGCACCCCGCCGCACTTCCCTGCCCACGTCGATCAGCGCGTTGGCCGGAAATGCCGTGATTACCTACAGCACATTGACCACATCTTCCTATGACGGTGGCAATTATGTAGTGATTGTGCCTATCGAAGGATGCGACTCCATCGAGATCCAGAACTTCTGGAACGGAGGCAAAGTACATGCCGGTGTAGACATCACCACCGGCACCGTCACCATTCCTTGCCAGTACATCACCACCGACACCACTGTCGGCGACATGTACATTTCAATTATCACCCAAGCCGGAAAAGCCGACAAGACCACACAAATCACCGGTACTGTCGACGGCGACGGCAACTTCAACTTCGCTTCAGACTGGTGGGCGATTTTTGGAGTTTCGGGAACCTACAAGGACAAGTATGTAGCCGCATATACCGGCACTGCCATCGTGCCCGCCAACGCCACGATGGAGTACACCTATGGCGATAACACCTACAGCTATCCCGTGCGCGTCGACCAGACGGGCAAGAATGTGCTGGAGGTCACCAACCTTCTTGGCCGCGGATTCACCGTCACCATCGACCTCAACCGCGATCGCTCAGCCAAGATTGACAGCCAGATAGCATTCAAGAACTCTACCGGCGACTGGTATACCATCCAGTGCGTATCGTTCAACGACGCCGGCAACCTCACCAGCTACAGCAGCCAAATCACCATCCCTGCCGCCGATGCCGCCGACAACCGCACACTGGCGTGGACCGACTGGTCGCTGCTTTGCTCGACGGGCACCAGCTATCTCGGACGCCTCACCACCGGCAAGCTCACCACAACATTCGACATCGAATATCCCACCCTGTCGGTCACCAGCTTCAAGGGTTCGGGTACAGAAGAAGACCCCTACCAGCTGTCGACACTCGACGACATGATTTTGTTGAGCGACATGGTCAACAACGCTTCTGAAACCGTGCTCGGATACATCGGCAACTACACCGTTTATTCGGCATACGAAGGCCAGTACTTCAAGGTGATGAACGACATCGACATGGGCAACTACAAGTTCGACCCCATCGGCCACGACCTCTACCACCGTTTCGCCGGCACATTTGATGGTGGCGGCCACACCCTGTCAAACCTCACCATCGATGGCGGCTCGCAATACTACTCTGCCCTCTTTGGCGTCACAACCGACAAGTCGTCGTTCAAGAACATCGTCTTTGACAACCCCAATGTCAAGGCAACATCCAAATATACAGCCGTGCTCGCTTCATCTTGCTACGGTCCCGTCGACAATGTCACTGTCAACAATCCCACCGTCAAGAATGAGTCGGGATATGTCGCTGCCGGTGTCGTAGGTATCGCATTGGCTCCCGTCACCAACTGCCGCGTCTATGGCGGTACAGTGGGCGGTGCCGGATATGTCGGTGGTATCGCCGGCGAAGCACAGTCGACACTCAGCAACTGCGGCGTCGAGGATGCCACAATCACCGGTTGGGGCGAGAGCCTTCCCGTCGGTGGTGTTGTCGGCAACTTTGTCTATGGCGACGCCAACAATCTGTGGTTCAAGGGTGACGTCACATATAGCAACGGCCTCAACATGACACTCGGCGGTATCGCCGGTATGGTCGGTGGCGCCAACATCAGCAACTCGTTTGCCGTTGGCACCGTGCGCGGATACAGCTCAGACACCAAGATCGGTGGTGCTGTCGGCGTGCTCAAAGGCAACCTCAAGAATGTCTACTCTGCAGGTCGCGTGCACTGTCCCTCGAAGAAGGCCGGCGGTCTCATCGGTGAAATCGGCTACTACAACAGCACCGCCGACGACAATTCTACCGTCACCGTGCAGTCGACAGTCACCAACTGCTACACCGCCACATCGGTATATGCCGAGACATATCAGTATGACTATAGCGAATGTCGCGAAGTCATCGGCGGTCTCTCGTCGACAACAGCAGACCCCACACTGCAGAATGTATACTTCGACAAGCAGATGACAAACTTCAAGTCCACTCGCTTTGGTGCGAGCGGCATCGACCTGACCAGTGCTTCGGGTCCCGCCGGATTTGACGCTGCCGACTGGGTATTTGCCGAGGGATGCTTCCCCCGCATCAAGGGAATGGAAGACCTCGAGGCTGCCAAGTTCAGCGCCTCGGCAATCAACATGCTTGCCAACGACAACTTCAAGAAACTCTCCAACAACGCCACTCTCAAGCTCCTCGGCGACAACACCAAGACTCTCGTCAAGAAGGGCAACACCCTTGGCACCGAGGGCTACTACCTCAATGTCACCGACAATGCTCTTGCCATCGGCACCGACTTTGGTTGCGACACCGTCTACATGGTTAATGGCAACACCAAGATCTATCACTTTGTCAACGTAGCGCCCATCACCTTCGCCGGTCAAGGCTCTGAAGAAGACCCGTTCCTGATTCAGACCAAGAGCGACCTGATTGAACTCGCCGCCGCCACCACCGACAAGTGGCAGACATTCCCCGACACATACTTCAAGATGACCAACGACATCGACCTTGAACTCGACAAGAGCTTCAAGGGTCTGTGCTCCGACGCTTCTACCGCCGCATCGTCAATCGCCTTCCAGGGCGTCTTCGACGGTAGCGGATACACCATCCACCGCATGACATTCCCCGACAAGCTCGTATGGTCGACCGAACCCACCGAGACCAGCTGGGGCACGCTCAACGTCACCTCTTGCACCAGCAAGGCCGGATTCGTGGGACGTCTCGGCGCCAGTGGTGTCGTGCGCAACCTCAATATCGCCGCCGACTGTGTGATCACAAACTTCTATAGCCAGGTCGGTTCTATCGTAGGCCAGAACCAGGGAACGGTCGACAACTGTCGCAACTATGCCGACGTTTCTGGCATCTCGTGCTGGGTCGGCGGTATCGTCGGTCAGAACGACAAGGGCTCAAGCGTCACCAACTGCTACAATGCCGGTAACGTTTCTTCGGGCTACATGATGGCAGGCGGTATCACCGGTACCACCAGCGGCACTGTCAGCGGATGTGTCAACACCGGTGACATCAGCGTATATCAGATGGCTACCAACTACAGCAACCGTCTCTATAATGCCGGCGGTATCACCGGCGGCATGAGCAGCACGACAGTCAGCGACTGTGTCAACTTTGGTAGCGTTTATGCCAAGGCATCCAACGCCGGCGGTATCTCGGGCAGCATCGCCTCGGGCAACACCATCAGTGGATGCGTCAGCGTCGGCACAGTGATGACCGACGATCCCTCGCTGTTGGGCGCTCTCGGTGGAGCATCAGGCTCGACCACATCGACAAACTGCTATTATGACAAACAGATTGTCGCCCTCAAGGCCAACGGCAACAGTGCCGCCGACGGCATGAACGGTGTCGAGACTGCCGAACTCACCTCGGGCAAGGCTCTCGAAGGACTGTCTGCCGAAGACTGGGACTTCACTGCCGGCATCTATCCCGTGCTTGCCAAATATGCCAGCGAACCCAAGGTTGACGCCGCTCGTCGCGTCATCGTCAGCATCCCCAGCGGCAGTGACGCCAGCGACCTGCGTGTCGACGCTACTCTGAGCGACAACGCCACATGGTCGCTCAAACTGGGCACCACATACTCGATCGACGGCAAGACCCTCAAGTCTCCCGCCAGTGTCAATGCCGTTGTCAACGACACCATCGTGTCGGTCAACAACGCCGGTGTGACCAAGCTCATCCCCATCACCGCCAATCCCGTTCTCTCGCTCGAAGGTGAGGGCACAGAGGCTTCGCCCTATCTCGTGAAATCTACCGACGACTGGGCAACTCTCTGCAACTTTGTCTCGAGTACATCCAACTCTCTTGTTGGGAAGTATGTCCGCGTCACTGCCGACCTCGACTTCTCTGAAATGGAGAACGCCAATGTTCCGCGCCTCGGCGCCGACGGCGTGACCAACTTCAGCGGTGCTATCGACTTTGACAACCACACCGTCAAGGTTGCCCTCACCTCGATTGCCAACAACTCGTGCGCCCTCATCGGCACCCTCGACGAGTCATCCTCTGTCAAGAACCTCGTGATCGAAGGTACCGTCACCGGCACCAAGACCTATGCCGCTCCTCTCGCCGACAAGCTTGCCGGCAAACTCGAGAACGTGACCGGCAATGTTGCCGTGACATCTACTGCCAGCTATGCCGGCGGTATCATCGGCTACATCCAGGCTGGCGCCGTCCTCACCAACGTAGTCAACAAGGGTACCGTTTCGACCTCGACAACCTATGCCGGCGGTATCTCGGGCTACAGCCAGCGCGCCACCTTCACCGACTGTGGCAACGAAGGCACAATCACCAACACCGGCTCATACACCAAGAACACCCAGGTATATCTCGCCGGTCTTGTCGCACAGTGTCTCGCATCTGACTTTGTGCGCTGCTACAACCGCGGTGAGATCTGTCCCACCACCACTGCATGGGCTACTGTTGTCGGCGGTCTCGTCGCAATTGCTCCCGGCACTGCCGCCGACCCGCTCTACACATTCGACAGCTGCTGGAATGAGGCAGCCATCACCGGCGCCGGCCGCGTGGCTGGTCTTGTGGCATCGGTAGGCCTCACATCGACAACTTGCAAGGCCAACATCCAGATGACCAACTGCTACAACACAGGTGACATCAGCTCTATGTCGACCAGTGCGATTTCGTCTTACCCCACGGCAGGCATCATCAGTGACTATCCCGCCAACTCGACCTTCACCAACTGCTACAACACCGGTACAGTTTACTCCAACAAGAATGTCTATGCGGCAGGTATCGCAGCTTACTCGCTCGGCACATTCGCCGAGGGTGCCTCGACAACATTCGACGGTTGCTACAACACCGGCAACATCATCGGCATGGGCGGACAGGCTGCAGGCGTTGTAGCATACTCTGCCAGATACGTCAAGTATGTCAACTGTCACAACTCCGGTGACATCGAAGCTACCAACATGGCAGGTGGCATCGTCTCTGCACTCGGCGCTGCCGGTGCAACCATCGACAACTGCTACAATACCGGCAACATCACCATCTCGGGCAACCGCGCCGGCGGCCTCGTCGCATGGGGCACGACAGCCGGAACCTATGTCAAGAACTCGTGGAGTTCGGGCGACGTTGTTTCGACTTCGACAGTGAAGAGCACCGCGACCACTGCCGGATATGGCATCGCCGGTCTCTCCGGTACTTCGGGCGCTGAGTTCACCAACTGCTACGCCACCGGCAAGGTGCAGGGCACCAGCCAGTGCGGCGGTTTGGTGGGCATCACAAGCAAGGGCAACACCAAGTTCACCAACTGCTACTTCGCCGGCAAGATTGTCTGCGATGCCGACACCTGCGGCAACCTCATTGGCAACAACATCGCCAATGGAAAAGTCTGGAACGAGAACAACAGCATCACCAACTGCTACTATGTTTCGGAGAACACCTGCGATGTCAATCCCGAGGTGGGAACAGCAGTGACCCGCGCCGAGCTCTGCAAGCTCGCCATCGACGGATTCACCAGCATTGACGACTACACCAAGCCCGTTGTCGCCGGTTACGAGGCACATGATGCCGCCGTTCTCGACGCTGCCGAACCCATCTTCGCCGATGGCAACACTGCCGACAACGTCACCACCAACTTCAAGGTTGGCGCTCCCGGTGTCGTCACCTGGACATCAGACTGCTCATCGTTGACATTCAGTGGCAATGACGCCACATTTAGCGACAGCTTCGACGGCAAAATCATCCTCACCGCCAAGGCTGGCGAAGGCTCCAAGACCTATGAACTCACCGTCAAGGCCATGACGTCTGTTGACGACCTCGCCACCGAGACCGATGTCCTCTCGCGCCGCTGGTTCACCACCGCCGGCGTCGAAGTAGCACAGCCCGCCGACAAAGACGGCCGCGTCTACATCGTCCTCACCACCAAGACCAACGGCACCACCACCGCCGCCAAAGTCCTGAACAAGTAATCCCCACGGCGCGGCTTCCCCGCGCCTCCCCCCCCCAATAAAGTCGGGGACCCGGTACGCCACCGTACCAGGTCCCCGACCTTTTTTTGTCTCTTTCCGTCTCTTCCTTCGTCACGTAGAGCGGTCGTGAAATCTTTTTGGGGGGAAGTGGGGAGGGGTAACGAAATTTTTTGTAACTTTGGAATTTGAAAATATTTTCAAAAAACAACTCTAAATTTTAGCCATGCTCATCATAGGTATCGCCGGAGGAACCGGCTCTGGCAAGACAACGGTCGTCAACAAGATTCTCAACAGCTTTCCCGCCGGAGAGGTAGCTGTCATGCCGCAGGATTCTTATTACAAGGACTCGTCGCACATCCCACCGGAGGAGCGCAGCAAAATCAATTTTGACGAACCCGACGCCATCGAATGGACTCTGCTCGAGAAGCATATAGCCGAGCTCAGACAGGGTAAGGCAATCGAGATGCCGACCTATTCGTATCTCACCTGCACACGCCAGCCCGAGACTGTCACGGTCAAACCCTGCGACGTGGTGATTGTCGAGGGTATTCTCGTGCTTTGCGAGCCGCTGATGCGCGACATGATGGATGTCAAAGTGTTTGTCGACGCCGACCCCGACGATCGTCTGATACGTGTCATCGCTCGCGACTGCATTCAGCGCGGTCGCACTCCGCAGATGGTCATCGACAGATATCAGGACGTGCTCAAGCCCATGCACAACCAGTACATCGAGCCCTCAAAGCGATATGCCGACCTGATTCTGCCCCAGGGCGGAAGCAACACTGTGGCAATCAAACTGTTGACCGACTACATCGAGAGCCGTCTCAACCGTTGACATCGCACTCTCATATTCCAAAATTTCACAATATTTTCTTTATTCTACACGCACGATGCCCCTTGACTTCAATTTGGACAGTTTGCGCCGTCGCCGCCTCCAGGTCGTGAACCTCGACGAGGTGGATCTTGAGTCGCCCGACATGGATCTTGAGTCGCCCGTAATGTTTGACAATGCCGAGCCAACCTCCGCCGCCGCGGGATTTGTGAGCGAAGAGCTTGCCGCGGCAGAGAACGAGGATGCCGAGCCGCCGGACGCCGAGCCGGTCGACATGGTGTTGCGCACCGACAATCTCGTGAAGATATACGGTCAGCGCACCGTCGTCAATCATGTGTCGATCAATGTCCACCAGGGCGAAATCGTGGGTCTGCTCGGTCCCAATGGCGCCGGCAAGACTACGACGTTCTACATGACCACCGGTCTGGTGACGCCCAACGAGGGTCGCATATTCCTCAACGACATCGACATCACCAAGCTGCCGGTCTACAAGCGCGCGCGTCTCGGCATCGGATACCTCGCCCAGGAGGCGTCGGTGTTCCGCAAGCTCACTGTCGAGGACAACATCCGCGCCATCCTGCAGATGACAAAGACCACCAAGGAGTATCAGCGCGACAAGCTCGAGAGCCTCATCTCGGAGTTCAACCTCGGCAAGGTGCGCAAGAACTATGGCGACCGTCTCTCGGGAGGCGAGCGCCGACGCACCGAGATAGCGCGATGCCTCGCCATCGACCCCAAGTTCATCATGCTCGACGAGCCTTTTGCCGGCGTTGACCCTATCGCGGTCGAGGACATCCAGAGCGTGGTCTACAAGCTCAAGGAGAAGAACATCGGCATCCTCATCACCGACCATAACGCCCGCGAAACCCTCAGCATCACCGACCGATCCTATCTGCTGTTCGAGGGCAAGATTCTGTTTCAGGGTACGTCTGAGGAACTTGCCGAGAACCCCACGGTGCGCGAGAAATATCTCGGCCGCAACTTCATCTTCAACCGCAAGCAGTTCAATTGAAAGGACTATATTATATTAAACCAACCAAACACGTTTGTCTATGTCAAATGGATTTTTCAGGATAGCCTCGGCTGTGCCTTCGGTCAAAGTTGCCGACGTCGGTCACAATATTGCCTCGATCTACAGCATGTTGCAATGCCTCGAGCAGCAGCAGGTGCAATTTGTGGTCTTCCCCGAGTTGTGTGTCACCGGATACACTTGCGGCGACCTGTTCCACAACGAGACACTGTTGCGCGGTGCCCGCGAGGGTCTGATGAACCTCGTGCGCGACACTGCCGAAATGAAGATTGCCTATGTCGTAGGGTTGCCGCTTGTCATCAAGGGCGACATCTACAACTGCGCGGCTGTTGTGTCGCAAGGCGAAGTGCATTGCATCATCCCCAAGACATATATTCCCAACTATAACGAGTTCTACGAGAAACGATGGTTCTCGTCAGCCCCCGAGCACACTTGCTATGAGTTCTCTGACCTGGGTGGCATGATGCCCTTCGGTCCCAAGTGCAAGATTCAGGTCGACGGCGTGTATTTGGCAGTCGAAATCTGCGAGGACCTGTGGACTCCACTGCCTCCCAGCACATTGCACGCTTTGTCGGGTGCCGAGGTCATTGTCAACCTCTCGGCGAGCGACGCCCTCATCGGCAAACTCGACTATATCAAGAAACTCGTCGCCCAGCAGTCGGCACGCAACATCTGCGCCTATGCCTATGCCGGCGCCGGATTTGGCGAGTCGTCGACCGACCTTGTCTTTGACGGCATAGCCATGATTGCCGAGAACGGCACGATGCTGGCATCCAACACCCGCTGGACCACCGAGCCGCAGTATGTCGTAGCCGACATAGACATCGAGGCGATACACCGCGACCGTCTGCACCAAGGGTCGTTCAGCGACACCGCCCGCCGCATGTCGGAGGCTATCGGCGGATACGATCTCGCCACCATCACCGTGCGCAGCTGCAATGAATGCGACCCCGAGCTCATACGCCACATCAATCCGCATCCATTTGTGCCGTCGTCGGCATCGCGACTCGACGAACGTTGCGAGGAGATCATCAACATACAGTCTGCCGGACTCGCCAAGCGCCTCGCCCACACCCACTGCAAAAGTCTCGTGGTGGGCATCAGCGGCGGTCTCGACTCGACACTGGCGTTGCTTGTCGCCGTCAAGGCGTTCAAGCAGCTCGGGCTCGACACCAAGGGCATACTCGGCGTGACAATGCCGGGGTTCGGAACAACCGGGCGCACCCACAACAACGCGCTGAAACTCATGGAAATATTGGGTGTGACAAGCGAGGAGATTTCGATTGTCAAGTCTGTCACCCAGCACTTTGAGGACATCTGCCACGACATGAATGTGCACGATGTCACATACGAAAACTGTCAGGCTCGCGAGCGCACCCAGATACTCATGGACCTCGCCAACAAGACCGGTGGCATGGTGCTCGGCACCGGCGACCTCTCGGAGCTGGCGCTGGGGTGGGCGACCTACAACGGCGACCACATGTCGATGTACGGTGTCAACGCCGGCGTCCCCAAGACGCTTGTGCGCCACCTCGTCAACTGGTTTGCAATGAAGGCGCGTCAGGAGGGTGAAATCGCTCTCTGCGAGACACTTGCCGACATCGTCGACACGCCCATCAGCCCCGAGCTGATTCCCGCCGACGAGAATGGCAACATCAAGCAGAAGACCGAGGATCTTGTTGGTCCCTACGAGCTGCACGACTTCTTCCTCTACTACATGCTGCGCTACGGATTCTCGCCCACGCGTGTGCTGTACCTTGCCGAGTACGCCTTTGACGGAGTCTACGACAGCACCACCATTCTCAAGTGGATGCGCGAGTTCTACCGTCGCTTCTTCCAGCAGCAATTCAAGCGTTCGTGTCTTCCCGACGGTCCCAAGGTCGGCTCGGTTTGCCTCTCGCCACGCGGCGACTGGCGCATGCCCAGCGACGCCTCGGCAACGCTCTGGCTCAACGAGGTCGACGAGCTCGTCCGCACCTGGTAAACAAAGAAAGAACAGCAATAGCCACAACAGCCGTTATCGACAACGATACATCGGCTGTTGTGGCTATTGTTATGGATATGCTTGCCTCGGATCTTCAGAAGAAGGAGGCGATTTGCTCGATTGGGATGATGTAGATGATGGTTTTGCCGTCGGGGGTGTATTTGGGAGAGCCGAGCTTGAAGAGGTCGCTGATGAGGCGTTCCATCTCTTCGCGCGAGAGCACTTGTCCGATTTTGATGGCGGCGGCTTTTGCCATGGCGAGCGCCACACGTTCGCGGCGGTTTGCCTCGGCGTCGGCACCAGTCTCGGCGAGGTCAGCCACAATTTCCTTGAGGGTTTCGCGGTGGTCTCCGGCACCGATGTGCTGGGGCACGCCGTTGATTGCCCATGTGAGGTCGCCCAGGTAGCTGAGGTCGTATCCCAGGCGTGCCAGCATCTCGCGCGAGTTGTCGAGAATGGCGCTCGACGCGGCGTCAAACTCGATGGTGTCGGGCAACATCAGTCGCTGCGAGGCAACGGTGGCGCTGTCGATGAGCGGCAGATATTGCTCGTAGAGCACACGCACATGGGCGCGGTGCTGGTCGACAATCATGAGCCCCGACTTGGAGTCGCTGAGTATGTAGCGGTTCTTGAACTGCATGAGTGTTTGCGACGTGTCGGGCACGGCGATGTCGTTGTTGGCGTTGAAGAGCGAGCTGGTGACCTCGGCGGTACCGGTGGCTTCGAGCGACTCGCCGGGGTTGTTGCGGAACGAGTCGTAGAGCGCTTCCCAATCTTTGTTGAGTGCCGAGGCTCGCGAGAATCCGGCGCCTGATGATGGCAGACGCGAAGCGACGGGGTAGGTGTTGAGCGAAAACAGCGACGAGATAGCCGAGACTGTGTCGCCGCCCCCGATGCCGGTTGCAGCGC
>X1_Eurasian_Beaver__coassemble_36_pt1 | contig 20732 bp, 17 predicted proteins | sample X1_Eurasian_Beaver__metabat2_high_PE_005 | metagenome-assembled genome bin X1_Eurasian_Beaver
GACGAGCAAAGCCACGAGGCATACCTGCTGCCCATCGACGGCAAGCCCGGCAGCCCGGCAGTCAACATAGCCCTCGGCAAAGTCTACGACACCCTCGGTGACCTCGGCGCATCGTCGGTGCTCGTGATGCTCGACGCCTGCTTCAGCGGCGCACAGCGCGGCGACGGAATGCTCGCCCAAGCACGCGGCGTAGCCATCAAAGCCAAAGCCACCGAACCCCGCGGCAACATGATCGTCCTCGCCGCATCCCAAGGCGACGAAACCGCCTACCCCTACAAAGGCAAGAGCCACGGCCTCTTCACCTACTTCCTCCTCAAGAAGCTCCAAGAATCCCGCGGCGACATCACCCTCGGCGACCTCGCCGACTACATCATCGACAACGTCAAAAAAACCTCCCTCCTCGAAAACAACGGCAAACTCCAAACCCCCACCGTCCGCGCCTCCCAATCCGCCCCCGCCTGGCGCTCCCAAAAACTCACAAAATAACATATTCGCAGGGACGGGTGGGTGTTAAATTATGGTTAATGGATATACTACCGCGGGGGGATGGGCGTTATATAATGGATAGACAACATCAAAAATTCTCGTATCAAGCATGAAAGAATTCAATATAACGACGCCTATATTGTCGGCGCAATATGACGAGCTCACTGCGCGCGAACGCCATCTTGTGGATCTTGCCCGCGAGGCTACTCACCGCTCTTATGCGCCCTACAGCCACTTCAGCGTGGGGGCTGCAATCGAACTCGACAATGGCGAAGTCGTCACTGGCGCCAATCAGGAGAACGCGGCTTATCCCTCGGGGACTTGCGCCGAGCGTTCGGCTTGCTACTATGCGCACGCCCAATTTCCCGACGCCAAGTTCAACACTGTGGTCATTGCCGCCCGCGGCACCGACGGCGAGGAGGTGAAGGCTCCCGTGCCTCCCTGCGGAGCTTGCCGTCAGGCGCTGCTCGAGTATGAGACGCTCGCCGGTCGTCCGGTGAAGGTCATCCTCGTGGGTGCCGACGAAATCTACATCCTCCCCTCGGTGGTTTCGCTGATGCCTCTGGCATTCACCGACTTCGAATAATTTCCCGCCAACTCACAGACGCCGTGTCGCCGACGTGCCAAACCCCATGTCGGGGCATGTCGGCGTCGCGGGTTGTCACGACTTTTTCAACACCACGTTTTTACTTTTTAGCATTTGGGGGGTCTTAAACCATGAATAACCCCCTAAAATAAACTTATATTCACTACCTAAAAAATCTCATGAGTCTCTCACGCAAAATCACAGCCGTAGCCATCGCGGCTCTGACAGTATTCTCATCTTATGCCTTCAACATCACCGGCCGTGTCAAGGATCCAGCCGGCGAAGCCCTCGAAGGCGCCTCGCTGCGTCTGCTCGCTCCCCGCGACTCGGCGCTCATCTCGGGCGTCGTCGCCAAGAAGGAGGGTGTTTTCACGTTCACCAACATCAACAGCGGCAACTACATCCTCGAGTCGTCGTTCATCGGCTATGACACGCAGTACAAGAATGTCACTGTCAAGAACGCAGCGCTCAACGTGGGCACCATCACCCTGAGCGAGGGCGCGCTGACACTGCGCGAGGCTGTTGTCGTGGGCATCAAGACCCCGATGAAGGTGATGGAAGACACCGTCGAGTTCAATGCCGACTCCTACAAGACGCGTCCCAATGCCGTGGTCGAGGACCTGCTCAAGCGTCTGCCCGGCGTCGAAGTGGCGTCTGACGGCAAAATCACCGCCAACGGCAAGGAGGTCACCAAGATTCTGGTCGACGGCAAGGAGTTCTTCAGCGACGACCCCAAGGTTGCGTCCAAGAATCTGCCGGTCAACATTGTCGACAAGCTGCAGGTCGTGGACCGCAAGAGCGACCTCGCCCGCCTCACCGGCGTGGATGACGGCGAAGAAGGGACGGTCATCAACCTCACTGTCAAGAAGGGCATGCAGAACGGATGGTTTGGCAATGCCGAGGCTGGATACGGCACCGACAGCCGCTACAAGGGTTCGTTCAACGTCAACAGATTCTGGAACGGCAATCAGCTGACCTTGCTGGGCGCCATCAACAATATCAACGACCCTGGATTCACCGACGGCGGCAGCCGATTCCGCCGATTCGGCGGCGACAACGGCGTCACCACGTCGCGTGTGCTCGGTCTCAACTTCAATGTCGGCAACGAGGAGACACTGCGTGTCGGCGGCGACATCATGTACTCAAACACCGACCGCAACACACAGACGCGCCAAAACCGTCAGTACCTCTTCACCGACTCGACATCATACCTCGACTCGCGCAAGGCATCATACGACAAGGGCCACAATGTGCGCGCCGACTTCCGCATCGAGTGGAAGCCCGACTCGTTCAACACATTCGACATCCGCCCCACGATGTCCTACAACTATAATAAGTCGGTGTCTGCCGACTCATCGCTTACCAGCGCCGGCGACATCGACCGCAGCCGCGTCAACCAGTCGATCAACAACTCGTCGTCAAACGGCACATCGTGGGAGTTCGGCATGCGCGCCATCTACAACCACAAGTTCCGCAATCGTCCGGGCCGCGCGTTCTCACTCAGCGCCGAGATCAAGACCTCCAATATGCGCGAGAAGGAAGACACCCGCTCGTGGAACCAGTTCTATCTGTTCAACGACTCCATCGACCTCTATGACCAGTATGCCAACAACCACACATGGTCGACCAGCGTCAACTCGCGCGTGACATGGACCGAGCCCCTGGGCAACGCCAAGAAGGGCAACTACCTGACATTTGCCTACTCGTTCTCCTATCGCTGGAACAACGCCGACAAGCTCACCTACGACCGACCCGTGTCGTGGCCCGACGGCTGGAGCGGCGACCCCGTCGTGGGCACCGACCTCGAGCTCAACGAGACGCTGAGCAACCGATTCCGCAACGAATACATGAGCCAGGACATCCGCGTGGGCTATAAGCACGTCTCGCGTGCATCGAACCTCGAGGCAGGTATCTCGCTCGTGCCCCAGCGCTCGACATCCATCGACCTCATCAACTCTGACCGCAATGTCGAGAACACCACCTTCAACTTCGCCCCCTATCTGCGCTACCGCTACCGCATGGGCAAGAACCGCTCGGTGACCCTCAACTACAACGGCCGTTCGTCGCAGCCCTCGATGACCCAGTTGCAGCCCGTGGCAGACATGAGCGACCCCCTGAAGATTGTCGTCGGTAATCCCGACCTTGTGGCATCGTTCTCACACAACATACGTCTTCGCTTCCAGAACTTCAGCCCCGAGAATCAGAGCTCGATAATGGGTATGGCAAACGCCACAATCACCCAGAACTCCATCGTCTCCAAGACCACATTCAACCAGGAGACCGGCGGCCAGACAACGACCTACGAGAACGTCAACGGCGTGTGGAACGCCATGGCGGGAACCATCTTCTCGACACCCCTGCGCAACCGCGCCTTTGTCGTCAACGCATCGGTGATGGCACGCTACTCCAAGTCGGTGGGTTTCAACAACGGACTGCGCAACAACTCCAACACATTCAACATCAACGTCATGCCCAGCATCGCCTGGCGCCCCGACTACATAGAATTCGAGTTGCGTCCCCGCTACTCGTTCCAGACTACCTCCAACTCGGTGCAGTCGTCGGCAAGCCGCAACATCCACACCTACGGCGGCATGTTCAACGGTTCCTACTACGCCCCCTTTGGGCTGGTGCTCTCGACCGACCTCGACTACACCGCCACCAGCGGCTACTCTGACGGCTACGACACCAAAACCTGGATGTGGAACGCCTCGATTGCCTACAAGTTCCTCAACGAGACAGCCACCATCACCCTGTCGGCATACGACCTGCTGGGTCAGAAACAGAGTGTGCAGCGCAACGTCACCGCCAACTACATCGACGACACCGAGTACAACTCGCTCACACGATATTTCATGGTATCGTTCGCCTACAAGTTCAACACCTTCGGCAAGGGTCAGCAGCCCGAAGACCGCAACGGTCCACGCTATGGCGGTCCCGACGGGCCACCTCCCGGCGGCGGCCCCGGCGGCCCCGGTGGCGGCGGCCCCGGCGGAGGTCCCGGCGGAGGCGGACGCCCATTCTAAACTTTATCAGCGTCAAAGCGGTTATAACTTGGAACACAAGTTGTAACCGCTTTACCTTTATTTTATATAGCATCAAGATATGAAACCCAAGCTACATTTCACCTACGATTGCGTGATGATGCTTCTGGCGCTGACAGTGCTGGTAACCGGCATCATCCTTCACCTCAAGGCCTATGGCATCGTCGTCGAGCCTCGCCAGGTGCTCAAGACAGTGCACTATCTCGCGGGCTTTGCCCTCGCCGTGTTCATCATCGGCCACTTTGCCACCCATGCCAAGTGGTTTGTCCCGGTGTGCGAGCGCGACCCCCTCTATGGCACAGTGTTTGTGCTGCTCATCATCGCCTTTCTGTCCACTCTGGGCACCGGCATCGTCAAACTTTGCGCCCACGTGCGCGGGCTGGGACTGTGGCACTACTGGCTCGGCATCGCCATGTCGTTGCTCGTCATCATCCATGTCTCGAAGGCTTTCCCCTACTTCCTGAAACTCGTTGGCAAAAAGCAATAAAAGACGCGTAAAGACTTCTTAACATGACTCTTGTGACACAAAAATGTCGTGAGAGTTATTTTTTGTTAATGTCCGAACTTTTTTAAATGTCATATTCATAGGTTATATGTCTTTGCGTCAGCGATTTAACATTGATACAAAGATTACAGTCAAGTTAAAACGTTATTATTTCTGACACAAATAGTCACTGAAGGCTTGGATTTCTCGGATAAAATCACTAAATTTGGAACATCGTGATATAAAACGTCAAAATAATCTAAATTCATGGAACGAACACTCGTAATTCTAAAGCCTTCGGCTATTGAACGCGGACTCTCCGGTCAAGTGATCGACCGATTTCTCCGCAAAGGTCTGAAACTCACCGGCATCAAGATGATGAAACTTGATGACCGCATACTCAGAGAGCACTACGCTCACTTGGTCGACCGACCATTCTTCCCATTGATTCTCGCATCAATGGAGCGGTCTCCGGTGATTGTGATGTGCATCGAAGGCAAAGACGCCGTGAGTGTCGTCCGCACCATGACTGGTGTGACAAACTGCCGCCTCGCCGCCCCCGGCACCATCAGAGGCGACTTTGGGATGAGCTCCCAGGAGAACATCATCCACACCAGCGACTCCCCGGAGAACGCTGCCATAGAGTTGGCGAGATTCTTCAAGGACGGCGAAATTTTTGATTATGAGCTGTTCGACACGCCGGTGATTTACGCCGCCGACGAACTCCAATAGCAAGCAGCGTTTTAAGAGAAACATTATCACATCGGGCAATGGCGTCTTCTGCCACCTCGCCGCCGACACGGCGGTCGCCCGCTCAACAGTTTTAATTTTAACCTCTACCAATCTCCCCTCATCCTCCGAACAATGACATTCTCTCAAATCTTTAAAATCACAAGCCTGCTCACGATTGTAGCGACAGCAATGCCATCTCTCGCCCAATCGACGACATACCGTCTGCCCGGACAACACACCGAGCAGTCGGGCCAACTTCTCGCCAACCAAAAAAACATCAACTCGACCATCTCGATCAAGCCCGACGTCAACATGTTTGACTTTGACGAGGAGGAAGAACCCGAAGAAGACATCTACGAACTGGGCTGGAACAGCAACCGCGTCAACTGCTACTCAAACGTCGACGTGCCCCAGACCGCCGTCATCGATGTCTCAAAATACTGCATGCCCCACCCCGGTGGCGTGACGTCGCCCTACGGCTACCGTCCCCGCTTCCGCCGCATGCACAAGGGCATCGACCTCAAGGTCAACATTGGCGACACCATCCGCGCTGCCTTCGACGGCAGAGTGCGCATCACCAACTTTGAGCGCAAAGGATACGGAAACTATGTCGTAGTGCGCCACACCAACGATTTGGAGACTGTCTACGGACACCTCTCGAAGTTCCTCGTCAAGCCCGACCAGTATGTCAAGGCAGGCGACCCCATAGCCCTCGGCGGCAACACCGGTCGCTCGACAGGTCCGCACCTCCACTTCGAGACACGCTACATGGGATATGCCATCAACCCTATGGCTATCTTCGACTTCGCAAACCAGACAACCCACACCGACACATACACATTCGACAAAAACACCTATCAGCGCGCGCGCAACTATGACCCCGCTGCAAACGCTGCATACGCCGCTGCTTACAACAAGCAGAACCCGCCCAAACGCGGTGCGTCAGCGTCGACCGGTGCCAAGAAGTCTGTGACTGTCAAAAGTGGCGACACACTCTCGAAGATTGCCGCACGCAACAAGACCACCGTCAAGGCCATCTGCTCGCTCAACGGCATCAAGTCGTCAGCAAAGTTGCGCCCCGGACAGAAACTCAGAGTCAAGTAAAAACGGCTAACCAATCATTCTCTATATCGCGATGGACTACACACGTTGTTCATCGCTTTTTTTCATAACAGACAACAACTACCCAACATAAACATTTGATTATGGCAAAGATAGGAGACATCGTTCGCTTCCTCAACTCGGTGGGCGGCGGACGCATCACCAAGATAAAGGACAACCTCGCGTGGGTCGAGGACGAAGACGGATTCGAAACCCCCACCCTCATCCGCGAATGCGTCGTCGTGCACACCGCCGAAGAAATGGCGGCGGCAAAAGCCAAGCCCAAGGAGAATTTCTTCGCCTCCAACAAGAATGTCGCCGTCAAATCGGTGCCCATGACCCCCGCCCAGCCCGAAGCGCCCAAGGCGGCAGCAATGACCGAGCCCGAGAAGCCGCTCGAGATCGTCGAGGTCGAAGGTGCCGACGAACTCAACGTCGTGCTCGGATTCGAAGCCACCGACATCGCCAACCTCGGTGCGTCGAAGTACGAGGCATTCCTGGTCAACGACTCCAACTACTTTCTCTACTTCACCCTGCTCAGCCGCGCCGACGACGAGCAGCAGTGGACCACCCGCTATGCCGGCATGGTCGAACCCAACATCCAGCTGCTGTGCGGCGTGCTCTCGCCCGACGACGTCAACCGCTTTGACCGCCTCGCCGTGCAACTCGTGGCGTTCAAGAATGACAAGCCCTTTGACCTCAAGAACCCCGTGAGCGTCGAGTACAACATCGACACCACCAAGTTTTTCAAGGTGCATTGCTTCCAGAGCAACCACTACTTTGAGCGCCGCGCCCTCGTCTTCGAGATTGTCAAGGACGACGTGCCCCGCTCGCTCAACCGCGCCATGGTTACCCCCGAAGACCTCGAACGCGCCATGAACACCAAGAAGCGCGCCGACAGCCAGCCGCAGCGACAGCAACCCAAGAAGACCCCCGCCAGCGAGACCATCGAGGTAGACCTCCACGCCAGCGAGCTGCTCGACAACACACGCGGACTGTCAAACTCAGACATCCTCAACGTGCAGATCGACAAATTCCGCGAGGTGATGGACGCCAACCTCAAGCGCCACGGCCAGAAGATAGTCTTCATCCACGGCAAGGGCGAGGGCGTGCTGCGACAGGCACTGCTCAAGGAACTCAACTACCGATACAAGGACCACCGCCATCAGGACGCCTCGTTCCGCCAGTACGGCTACGGCGCCACCATGGTCATCATCAAATAGGCAATGATAATCTACTTCTCCGGCACGGGCAACACCCGTCTGTGCGCAACCATGCTCGCCCGGCATCTGGGCGACAACGTCGTCGAACTCACCGGCGAGGCGCTGCTGCACCCCGAGTGCGCCACCATCAACCTCGACGCTGACCGCGTGGTGTGGATGTTCCCCACCTACTCGTGGGGCGTTCCCCCCGTCGTGCGCCAAGTGATGCGCCGCATCAACATCGCCGAAGGCGACAAGGCGCGCCACTACATGGTGACCACCTGCGGCGACGACATCGGACAGTGCGCCGGCATGTGGCGCCGCGAGATGAAGCGTCGCGCATGGCGCGCCGTCACCGCCTACTCGGTGACGATGCCCAACACCTACGTCTGCATGAAGGGCTTTGACGTCGACAGCGACGACCTCGCCCGTCAGAAACTCAATGCCTCTGCCGACCGCGTCGCCCAAATCGCGCGCCGCATCATCGACGGCACTCCCGGCGACCTGGTGACCGGCGGCTCGTGGGCATGGGTCAAGACCGCCATCATCTACCCCTGGTTTGTGCGCTTCGACATGTCGCCGCGCCCCTTCCGCCACACCGACGCCTGCACCGCCTGCGGCAAGTGCCGACGCATCTGCCCCATGCTCAACATCACCGACGACGACGCCCGTCACCCCGTGTGGCACGACCACTGCGCCCTGTGCCTGCGCTGCTACCACGCCTGCCCCACCCACGCCATCCAATACGGCAACGCCACCCGCGCCAAGGGCCAATACATCGCCCGATAACCCCGACACCGTTGCCATCCCCGGCGGCACGATACGACAACAGCCACGACTGCGCTTTGAATGCGCTGTCGTGGCTGTCGTGATTGTTGGGTCTATCGCTTACTTCTTGAGACCGCAGCCCTCACACTTCTGGGTGATGACTTTGAAGAAGTCGTTGCCCTTGTCGTCGACGAGGATGAATGCGGGGAAGTCTTCGACTTCGATTTTCCAGATGGCTTCCATGCCGAGTTCGGGGTACTCGAGGAGTTCGACCTTCTTGATGGAGTTCTGGGCGAGAACCGCGGCGGGACCGCCGATTGAGCCCAGGTAGAATCCGCCATGCTTGTGGCAAGCGTCGGTGACCTGCTGCGAGCGGTTGCCCTTGGCGATCATCACCATGGCGCCGCCAGCGCTTTGGAACTGGTCTACATAGCTGTCCATGCGGCCCGCGGTGGTGGGACCGAACGAGCCCGAAGGCATTCCAGCGGGAGTCTTGGCGGGACCGGCGTAGTAGATGGGGTGATTCTTGAGATATTCGGGCATCTCTTCGCCGCGGTCGAGGCGTTCCTTGATCTTGGCGTGAGCGATATCGCGACCCACGATGATTGTGCCCTTGAGCGACAGACGTGTCGACACGGGGTACTTGGTGAGTTCGGCGAGCACTTCGCTCATGGGGCGGTTGAGGTCGATTTTCACCACGTCGCCTTCGCCGGCGTTGCGCAGTTCTTCGGGGATGAGTTCGCCGGGGTTGGTGTCGAGTTTCTCAATCCAGAGGCCTTCGCGGTTGATTTTTGCCTTGACATTGCGGTCTGCCGAGCAGCTCACGCCCATGCCGATGGGGCAAGACGCACCGTGGCGAGGCAGACGGATGACGCGGATGTCGTGGGCATAAGCCTTGCCGCCGAACTGTGCGCCGAGACCGAGTTCCTCGGATGCCTTCTTGAGTTCCTTCTCGAGCTCGATGTCACGGAATGCACGGCCATACTCGTTGCCGGTGGTGGGCAGCGCGTCGAGATATTTGACAGATGCCTTCTTGACCACCTCGAGGTTCTTCTCGGCAGAAGTACCGCCGATGACAAACGCGATGTGGTAGGGAGGACAAGCCGCTGTGCCGAGGCTCTTCATCTTTTCGACGAGGAAGGGCACGAGGGTCTTGGGGTTGATGGTGGCTTTGGTCTCCTGATAGAGATATGTCTTGTTTGCCGAGCCGCCGCCCTTGGCTACGAACAAGAAGTGGTATTCGTCGTCGCTGCCGGCGTGGATGTCAATCTGGGCGGGCAGGTTGCAGCCGGTGTTGACCTCCTCATACATGGTGAGGGGGGCGTTCTGGCTGTAGCGGAGGTTGTCCTCGGTGTAGGTCTTGTAAACGCCATGGCTCAGGTATTCCTCGTCGTCACAACCGGTGAAGACATACTGGCCCTTGGTGGCGTGGATGATGGCGGTGCCGGTGTCCTGGCAGAAGGGAAGCTGTCCTTTGACGGCAACCTCGGCGTTGCGCAACATGGTGAGTGCCACAAACTTGTCGTTCTCGCTCGCCTCGGGGTCGCTGAGGATTTTTGCAACCATCTCGTTGTGCTCGCGACGCAGCATGAAGGCATTGTCGTGCGTGGCCTGGCGTGCCAGAACGGTCAGCGCCTCGGGGTCTACAACGAGGAATTCGTGGCCGCCCCAGTTCTCAACTTTGACATACTGGTCGGTCAGCTTGTAATATTCGGTAGTGTCGGGTCCCAGGGGAAACATCTCCTGATAGTGAAAAGGTTTTGTTGCCATTGACTTATCTACGTTAAATGATATGTTTGTTTTGAAAGATAAAATTCGGGGGGTCAAATGCTTTGTGACAAAGTTAGCGCTTTTTTGTCAGACCACCAACCGGGTCGCCGCCAAAATGTCGCGACGGCGTCGGTGGATGCCAAAATTTCAGCCGCGCATGATGTCGGCGACGGCAGCCAACTCGTCGGCGCTGAGCATGGGGTGGTCGAGCGCCGCCACGCAGTCGCGTTCTTGCTCGATGGTGCGCGGGCCAATGATCACCGAGGTCATCTCGGGACGCGACAGCAGCCATGTCACGGCAAACTGCGAGAGGGTCTCGCCGCGCGACGCTGCCAGCGCGTTGAGACGCGTGAGCTTGGCAACGACATCGTCGGTGACGTCAGAGCGCTTGAGGTATTTGCCCTGCGCCACACGGCTGTCGGCGGGGATGCCGTGCAGGTATTTGTCTGACAGCAAGCCCTGTTGCAGAGGGCTGAAGGCGGTGAATCCCATGCCGTCGGCGTCGATGATGGCGCGGTGCTCGGCAGTGAGTGTGTCCTCGAGGATGTTGCATTTGCTCTGGTAGACCAGGCACGGCACATGGGCGGCGTTGAGGTAGTCGCACATCTGGCGCAGCTTGTCGGCGGGATACTTGGAGATGCCGGCATAGAGCGCCTTGCCCGAGCGCACGATGTCGACCAGCGCCTGGGCGGTCTCCTCGATGGGAACCTCGGGGTCGTAGCGGTGGCTGTAGAAGATGTCGACATAGTCGATGCCCATGCGCTGCAGCGACTCGTCGATGCTGGTCATCAGCATCTTGCGCGAACTGCCGTCGCCGTATGGGCCGTGCCACATGTTGTGTCCCGCCTTGGTGGTGACCACCATCTCGTGGCGATAGGGGCGCAGGTCGCGTGCCATGATGCGACCGAAGGTCTCCTCGGCGGCGCCAAAGGGAGGTCCGTAGTTGTTGGCGAGGTCATAGGTGGTGATGCCATGGTCGAAGGCATACAGCACGCGCTCGCGGCACGAGGCATAGGTGTCGATTTCGCCGAAGTTCCACCAGAAGCCCAGTGTCAGCGACGACAGCTTGAGCCCGCGGCGACCGCAACGGCGATACTCCACGGCGCTGTCGCTGTAGCGAGTCGCGTCGGGAACGTATAGGGTTTGGGGCTTGGGAGTGACGTCCATATAATCCTAAGGTTAATGTGTGTGTATAGTTCGCTACAAAGGTAGCAAAAAAATATGGATGTTGCCCACTCTACCGCCAAGGATGTTGTCACACAGCCTGTCCGGTCATGCGGAAATACTTGTCGAGCACCAGCAGCGAGATGAGCTGTTCGCGATCCTTGTCGCGAAATTGCTCCACCCACTCGTGGGCGTGACGGATGATGGCGCACGCCTCGTCCTCGTGCTCGGCATAGTAAGCCATCTTCTCCTTGAGGTCAGAGTAGTCGGGCTTGATTTCAACATAGTGGTAGCCGCCGACGAGCTTGCCCTCCATGAACCACGTCTCGCAAGTGGGACGCGGCATAACCGCCAACGAGTTGGAACTCATGATCCACTTGAGGTTGCTCGCCACGTCGTTGCCCTCGATTGCCATCACAAATTTGTAGTCGAGGTGCTGGTAGAGCGACATCATCGAGCCCTCCCACTCGGGGCGAACAACGTGGCTGCCCACCTCGCCAAAGTCGCAATCGGGGTCGCCAAACCACCGGTTCATGAACGCGACGCGCCACGGCTTGTCGGCGATTTTGCCACGGAAGATTGCCATGTCCTTTTTCTCGGCAAATGTCTTGTGGTCGTGGAGAAACACAAAGTGGCGGTTCTTCACCAGATTGAGCAGCACCGAGTTGGCGTTGCCGTCAACCAACGGGCGACTCTTGACGACGCGAGGCGACGGCTGCAGCTCGCGGATGTCGCCAAAGGTGTGGTCCCAGCGCAGGCGCTGAGGAAAAAAACGCACGTATTCGTAGGAGTCAAAGAAGTATGCCGAGCGATGGTCACGACGATGGAAGTCGCTGATGGGCAACGCATCGGCGCCCAGAGGCACACAGTGGTCGAGCTTGCAATAGTAGTCGACTCGCGACTGTATATAGTCCTTGTCGGCACGACCGTCGAGCGAATGCAGCAGTGACTCGCGGCGGTGGCGGCAGAGGGCGTTGGGGACGCAATAAAGGCGGAAGAAGTTGCGAGCGTAGTATTTCAACTTGCTATTCTTGCCATTATGCAATCGGTACATCAAAGTTTTGTTAGCCATTTAGATTTGCAGTAGTATTGTTCCAAGTGATTTCCGGGTGCAAAGTTAGTGATTTTGCGCCAAAAAACGAAACGGACACCCGACCTCTGTCGTCGGATGTCCGCCAAATAATGTCCATGAAAACGCGTTTTCAACGCTCGACGAGTGTAAACTCGGGAGCCTCACCGTTGTTGACGGTGACGTATATCGTGATGACGCCCTCCTTGCCGTCGGGGGTCGTCGACAGTGCCTTGAATTTGTAGTCGGTGCCGGCGGGTGTCGTGCGGCGACCAACGGTCTGAGGCTCGCCCAGCGGGAATTTGTAGTCCGAACAAGCGGCGTCAAAGATGGCGCGTTCGGCGTCGGTCACCTGCTCTTGCACCGAGTAGGCGGGCAGGCGTTCTACCTCGCCCTTGATGTATCCGCCGTGCTTCAGGAAGCGGGTGATCTCGGCGGGAGCCTTGTCGAGGCGACAGTTGCGCACGCCATAGCCCTTGTAGACATCTGCCTCGGGCAGTGCCTGGGCAAGGTCGAGAGTAGCCGAACCGATGCCGCCGCTGCCAAAGGTGGCAAACGTCACCACCTTCTTGCCCGACAGGTCGTGGTCTTTGACAAAGGTCGAGATGGGCAAGGCATAGGTGCCACCCCAAATCGGGAAGCCCAAGAATATAGTCTTGTAGTCGTCGAGATCGACTGTCAGCGGTTTGAGGGCGGGAATGATGCCGCTGTCGACCTCGGCGCGCCAGCGCTTGATGGTGGCGTCGTAGTCTGCCGGATAGGGCTCGGCAACCTCAATGGCGGCGATGTCGGCGTCGCCCAGTTGACGCTGGAGTTCCTCGGCGACGGTTTTGGTGGCGCCCGTCTGCGAATAATACAGCACGAGGGTCTTGTTGCCGCCATCGTCCTCGGCGGCGGCACTGCTACCGCTGTCGCTCTTGGCGGTGCATCCGGTGGCGACGCTCATCAGCACGCCAAGACCCATAGCAATAATCTGTTCCTTCATAAAAACTCTGTTATTATGTTTATTCAAATTTGTAGTGGATCAACTACCATCATTTTTTGCGGGGCGACTCTACTCCCCGGCCACTGCAATTTTGTACTTTTCTCCACTGACACACGGGCATGGAGTTATGCGGTAGTATCAGCCAAATTTATGGATTTTTATATCCTTTTGTAAAGTTAGTAAATATTCTTTAAATTATTACAAATATTCCACGAATTTTTTTTACCGCCGCGTCATCTCGACCCGGTGAGCACGCGCGCCACTCCGGGCAACACCTTGAGACACAGCCAATAGCCCGCCAGCGCGGTCAGGGTGATGGCGACAATGGTGGTCACGTATGCCGCCAGCATCCCGGCGGTGTCGCTCACGGCGAACACCTTGACGATGGTCTCGCGCAAAAGGCCGTTATACAGCCCGTGGAAAGCGTAGACAAAGAACACCGACGAGCCCAGCAATGCTGGGACGCGCCATCGGCTGCCAAGCACTTCGCCAAGCGTCAGCACTGCCGAAAATGCCGCGACATGGTGCACCAACCTGATGACCGAGTCGGCGCAGTCGGGCATATCGCCATGCTCCATCGCCACCGACAATGCCACCCACACCACAAAGGCGAGGCTGCCCACGGCGCGGCGCTTGAGCACTTCGACAATCGAGGGGTTGAAACTCAGGAAGATGCCCAGGCAGAACCAGAATCCGCCCTCGGCAAAGTTATCGAATAGCAACGTACACGCCACATATATCGCGAACATCCAGCGATAGCGGGCGACTATATAGAATAGCGGCGACACGACGACAAAGACAATGAGATTGCGCAAAAACCACAGCACAAAATCAAATGGGTAGCCATCGTACACCGACCAGAATCCGCCGAGATATGCCAGCGGATGGAAACCCTCGGCGTCGATGACGCCAAAGCCGGGGTATCCAAGCCAACGCGCCTTGACAATGAGCAGACACGACGCTATCAGATTCCACAGGAGATATGGCACAAGCAGCGTCGCCACGCGCGACCGCAGCTTGCCGACATACGCCGACGGTGTCAGCCGCCCCACCCCGCGGTAAATGAAAAATCCCGACAAAACAAAGAAGCACGGCACAATGGCTCGCATCATCGTCCCACTGATGACGCTCACAATCGTCGCCCCCGGCTCGATATTCGCCAGCGCTCCGTCGCACACATTGCTGTGGATGACAATCACCCCCAGCATCAGCAGCAGCCTCGCGAAGTCAACCCCCGCCAGCCGCCCGCCATCTCCCGCAGCCTTCACATCCTTCATATCAAATATATTGTTTGTTTACTTCTACTTGAAAGATTCACGTTATATCGAGTTTGTCTTTTAACCCTATTTGGTTTCGCCACTCGACATGTCTTCTTTGACGGTGTAGTCTAAAAAATTATTTTTGGATACGACCATGTAGGTGGCATCGGGATAGCCATTCTGGAAATCAGCGGGAACTCGGGGAGTTTTGATGCCCCATTTGAACTCAAAGGCTCGCAACTTGCCGGCAGCCGTCTCCTCTATAAGGTCGATTTCTTTCTGGGTATAGGTGCGCCAAAAATAATAATTGCTGTGCAAGCGATTATTGTTGTTGAACTTCAATCGTTCTGATATCAGATAATTCTCCCAAAGAGCTCCGACATCAGTTCGCGAGGACAACGGCAAAAAGTTGCCAATCACAGCATTGCGTATGCCATTGTCGACAAAATACCACTTGCCGCCACGTGTCACCTCATTGCGAAGATTGCGCGAGAACGCCCCAAGACGGTATCCGACAAAGACTTTCTCAAGCAAGTCCAAATATCGTTCGACAGTGTTGCGGCTCATGCTGAGTTGTCTGCCAAGTTCTTCAAGAGAAACCTCCGACCCCACTTGCATCGCTATCAGCTTCAGAAGTTGCAACATCTTGGCAGAATTTTTCACTCCGTCAACCATCAATATATCCTTGAGCAAATAGGCTCCGACGATATCACGCAAATAATCGGCCTTGTCGACATTATTGCTGAGTTTATAGACATCGGGATACGTTCCGTAAATCAACCGGTTCTCAAGTTCCGAATGACTTTCGATTGGGTTTTCGTTCTGGGATATTTCCTCTTGCGAAAAAGGATACAACAAGAATTGCGTGCCGCGCCCGACCAAAGGATCGCCGACTTTTTTCAATAGGTCAAAGGATGAGGAGCCAGTTGCCAGAACTGCGATTCCCGGCACTTCATCAACAATGAGCTTCAGAACCTGACCTACATTGGCTATATTTTGCGCCTCATCGATTGCCAAAAGCGAAACGCCTGAGAACAAGCCCCGATAATTGGATATTGTCCGTACCGAAAGCATGTCTGCAACGGTCGAATCCTCACCGTTGAGAACAAGTGTGCTGCCTTCCCAAGACTCCACAATTTGCCGCATGAGTACGGTCTTACCCACACGCCGAGGACCGAAAATCGTCACAGACTTCGAGGGGGCGAGCTTGTTGCGAACAGCATCATATAATGTTCTATCTATTAGCTTCATACCATATAGTCTAATCGTTATTTTTCGTCCCAAAGATACAACATTATCCTCAAACGTCAAAATATTTAACTAAAAACATTCAGTCTGCAGTCGGTTTTTTATATAAAAATCTTCAGTCTGCAGTCGGTTTTTCTCTTAAAAAACGTAAATGCCACATCCATTATTACATCCTCATATCCCGAAATTCCCCCTACGACACCACAATTGCCGCCACAGTAGCAGAACACCAGCTAAAGCATGGCTACGTCGAAGACGTTTCTACCTGCCACACGTGCGATTTGAAAAAAGCACGCCGCATGGCTACGTCGAAGACGTTCCAATCATTGTTAGCACCATGTTGGACTGAGTGATGAGGGATGAAAAATGTGCGTCAGCACATTTCATTCATCATCGCGACGGACTACATGGTGCCACATACCATTTGCGCTACGTCGGAGACGTTGCGCGTGACATCACCCTAACTTCTCAAGCTTGTAGCCGAGTAACGTCAGCGCCAATGACGCGCCTACACGATACATGCAACGGCACGCGCGCGCAAAAATGTGATACGCCATCGGGCTCTGTGGCTCCACCTGCTCGTGGCGGATGAGCGACACCGTCATCTCGCCGCACCGACGGATGATGTCGTTGAGCTTGTCGGCGTCGGCACTCTCCGGCGACAACCCCAATTCCTTCTCAAGAACATGCTCGTCCATGTCGTCAAAGCCCTGTGAGCCAAGATATGACGAATAGGGCGCCGAGCTGTATGCCGCCCAGTCGCGGTCCCACTGGCTCGCGACAGCCATGCCCAGATAGCTCGCCCACGCCACAGACACCACCGGATAGGAGGCGACCTCATTCACGGCGTCGGCAAGGTACTCGGCGCCAAGCTCTTGCCAGCGGCCATCAATATCCTCACTTTCAAGCAACTGCTTGCCCATCATGCCTTTGGCATGGCACAGTCGCATCAATTGCCCGAGAAGATTGCTCTCGAACTGATCCAAAACTTCTGCTTTGACTTCCATAAGTTTAAAATCTTGTTGTTCTATCGGCGACACACTCTGCCGCCTCACAAATATACAAACTTTATTGCCCGCCACAAAGTTTACCTCAAATTTTTGTCCCACAACACATTGCCATTATAGAATTATTTGCTAACTTCGTGGTGAACAATATCTAATCCTGCTAATCAGCGCTCTCGCGCACAACACCAATAATGCTATGTTAAAGAAAATTGCCATTATCCTCACCATGGCACTGTGTCTGTCGGTTGCCGACGCGACCGGCCAAAGTTTTGTCAAAACCCTCAAAAAGCAAGGCAAAAAAATTCTGAAGGAACAGGTACAGTCGTCAAAGAAGTCGAGTGGTTCCTCAACAACAACCACCACAACCACCTCGACAAAAAAGACAACCAAGAAAACGACCCGCCAAACCGGCGAAGCCGACCAGAAGACCCTCGACGCGGTAGCGGTTTTGGACGCCTCGACCACGGCAAAGGAGACGCCCAACGTCACTGTTCCGCCCACCGAGCACTCGATATACTTCGAGCCACTCACCCAGACCGACACCGGCAAGAAGTCGCCGGCAATCACAATGCCGCCCACCAGCGGAGCCGCTGCCCAACAAAAGTGGTACAATGCCCAGCCGGGGGTTTCGACACTCACCAACAAGCGCCTCGTCGACGAATACGTCAAACTCGAGCCCTGGATAGACAAGCACAGCACATGCGACGAGCTCGTGCGATACCGCAAAGAGCAGCTGCTTGAGCAAATCCAGTTGCGCTGCGAGGCGATGAAAGAATACACCAACGCAGCTGGCAATAGCGAACTCCCTGACTGGGAGGAAGATTGGGTCAAACAGTATGCCTACAGAGACCTCGCCAACGCATTGCAGAGCGATATATACGCCCGCACACTCAACTCGAGCACTGCGCCGCTCTACAAGTATCTCGAACCAGAGTGCAAGGCTTTCTTCGAAAGTCACGGCTCGATGGAAACCGCCGACTCACAGACTCGCACAGTATGGCAGCCCTATGGCGAAACCCAGAAATTCCGCACTTCCATCCCCGGAGTCTACGGCGAAATGGCACTCGGCAAAATCCTCATTCAGGGAGCATACTACTTTCTCAACGAAGACAATGGCACCGCACGTGTCGATGAAGTCACCAGAGAAATCGTAGAGAAAACCCCCAACTACGTCATTCCCGACACAATCACAGACTACTATGGACGCGCCTACTCCGTCACCTCAATCAACTCGGGTGCCTTCGCCGCATGCAATCTGCAGTCAATCACCCTGCCCAAGAATCTCGAATTCATCGGCAACTCGGCATTCTCGTCATTGAAGGGCGTCACAAAGATTGTCATCCCCGACAAGGTGACTTGCCTCCAGAGACTGTGCTTCTCAGGCTGCCGGGACCTCGTCGAGATCTACGTCCCCAACTCGGTTGTCGAAATGGGAGCTTGCAACTTCAATGAATGCCCCAAACTCAAGACCGTCCGCCTGCCCGAACGAGTCAACAAGTTTGACATGGAACAATTCTCTGATTGCAAGGCGCTCACAACAGTAAAACTCCCCGAAGGCATCACCGAAATCAAGGAGAAGATGTTCTACGACTGCACCGGTCTCAAGAGCATCACAATACCCTCGTCTGTCAAAACAATCGAGGGCGACGCTTTCGCCGGTTGCACAGCGCTCACTTCGGTCACCTTCAACGAAGGTCTCGAGGAAATCAGCGACCGTGCATTCGAGAAATGCAAGATGCTCACCAAAATCGTGTTCCCCAACTCGTTGCGCATCATCGGCTGGGACGCCTTCAAGGGTCTCACACGCCTCACATCGGTGGTGATGTCGGACAACATCGAGAAAATCGACGCCTTGGCATTCGACGGATGTTCGTCACTCACATCTGTGTCGCTGCCCGGAAGACTCAAAGGCGACGCAGCTTTTCTCATCGCATTCGGCTACACCCCCGTCTTCACCCAGGATGGAGGCGCCGTCACCCAATACGTACACTACCGCTAAACCTCGCCCATTGCGACAAACTCACAACCGTCACCTTGCACAAATTTGCAGGGTGACGTTTTTTTCATTACTTTTGTTCATCAATACTAAAACAATACCTATATCAGACGATGATGACACCTCACATAGGCCAAATGGTCGAAAGAGCATTCCGCCAGATGCAAAACGACAACCCCAAATGCACTGCCGTATGGCTCGCCGACCGCCTGCACTGTAACCGCCGCAATCTCTACGACATCTTCCAACGCCCATCCATCGATACACAGCTGCTCATGCAGATATGCACCGTGATTGGCTACAACATCTTCGACGACCTCGCCGACCTCACACGCCAGCGACAGGCGCAAGTCCGACGCGACAACCCGTTGGCTCACGCCATGTGCTTCATGACCACAGCATCACAATCGCCCAATCGCCCCAACTATACAGCCCTCATCGACGAATACGAGCGCAACGCCGACATCCTCCGCGCCGCCATCATCGCCCACCGCACGTCTGCCGACGACGACGCTACCTGCCCATGATTGCTTAAAAAAACCATATCGTCCTCACCGAACTATTCGGCAAGGACGATTATATCTCTTATTTCACACTGTAATTCAGTTTCAAGCTACCTGAGTCATTTCGCAAGCCATGTTTCAGATGGCTCGGACGAATCGCGCCTATCAGAAGCTGCTTCAGAGTGCCTCGGCGCTTGTGATAACTGTTGAACGTGTCAGCCTCGGCATCAAAATCATCATGATACACCGCGTTTCGCGAAACATAGCAATATGTGATATCCTCCACAATCTTGGCGAAAACTTGCTCAGTGTCGGCAACGTGGTCGAGATGGGATAATTCGGGCGCAATACACGTTATGTCGCGTGATTTGCATTGCTTGATCACATTACCAATCGTCGTGTCGTAGTTGTCCCGCAACGGTTGCAAGTCGAAATCTCGCCATACGCTTTCGCCGAAATCTTGCACCGGACGCAGCTGGATTATGTCGGGTTGCACATTTGCCTTATCCCAAATATCCCAGAACTTATTACCCTCCAAATCATACACATTCAGAGAGTTAACAGTAAAGTTGATGCGGATTTTGAATTGTGGATACGATTGCTTCACGTCATGGAGTATGTCGACCAACTTTTGGAGCCGCTCAAACTTTGCACCGGGCATCAACTCTTCGTAAGTTTCCGCTTTTGTTCCATGCATCGAAAGCGTGATTTCATTCAACCCTTCTGCCGCGAGTTGCATCAGATCTACACGTCCTGCCGCTATCAGTTGACCATTTGTCGTCAACGATATATAGGGGACCTTGGCTTCTGCGCCAAGTCTCACGACCGACGCCAGGTCGGGATACATCGTTGGCTCCGCGCCGCAACCTATCTGAAATTTCAACGCTCTGGGCAGAAGCGTTTTCTTGATCTGCTCAAGCTGTGCCGCGGTCATATTGGGCTCTGACATCGGCTTATAATTAGGCGAACTAAAATGGCACATGCGGCATCGCAGATTGCACGCCAACGATGGATCAAGAAACACACCAATCATCCGCCTGCCGGATGCCATCATTGCCGCAAGGCCCAACAACTTGACAGATGTGGGCATACTTTTGCTGGCAAGTAATTTGATTAATCTATAAACATTCATTTTAGTTCCGTTTGACTTGATAATGATTGGTGTACTAATCGCACATCAAAGTTAAATAAATAATTTAACTCCCGCAAATCCAACCTGCAAGTTTTGTTTCCGCGCCATGTCAGCATTGATGTCCGCATAGACGGCGCCCAACCAACGTCGGAGACGTTGCAATCATCGTTAGCCCCACATTGACGGCGCGTTAGCGCTG
>X1_Eurasian_Beaver__coassemble_37_pt1 | contig 20490 bp, 14 predicted proteins | sample X1_Eurasian_Beaver__metabat2_high_PE_005 | metagenome-assembled genome bin X1_Eurasian_Beaver
AAAGGCGTCGTTTGCGACAACAGACAGCGCCCCGGCGGCGGATGCCGTCGGGGCGCTGTGTTATGGGGAGGGGAATCGGATTACTGTTTTACGACAGTTGCCGATACGGGGATGTTGGCGAAGTTGAGGGTCACGAGGTAGGTGCCGTCGGCGGTGCACTTGATGTTGTCGCCGCCTTCGGTGAGGCCAGCGAGGTTGCCGCCGAGGTTGATGTCCCAGCCGTCGTTGGCGCGGAACTTCCATTCGTCACCGCTCTTGAGTTCTACGGTAGCTGTCCAGGTGAGGGGTGTCGCGCCCTGGGTCATTGCCAGTGAGCTGCCCCATTCGTTGAACGAACCGATGAGTCCCCAGGTCTTGAGCTGGGTCATGGTGGTCTCGCGGGTGCTGTAGTTGAGGCTTACCTTGTAGAGACCCGATTCGGGAACCTCGATGTTGTTGGCACCGTTGGCATATCCGCCGCCGGTGTAGTAGCCGCCTTCAGAGAGGGTGTATTCGAATGCGTCGTTGCAACCGAAGTCGCCGCCGCTCCATGAGGGATTGGGCGAGAACTTGAATTGGCTGCCGATGTTGACAAAACCGTTGTAGTGGATGTAGTCTGTGGTCTGCATCCAGGCGTCGGTGTCGAATCCCCAGTTTGTAACGTCACCGGGAGTCCAGAATCCGGGCACAGCGACCATGTAGCTGAACGAGAGGCTCTCCATGTTGAATGTGAAGAGGACGGGACCGTCATAGATCATGTATGCCAGTTCGTCGCCCACGGTAGCCATAGTGCCTGATTCGGCATAGGGCTCGGTGGCGGTGACGCCGCCCTTGTAGTTCTCGGCTGCCACTTCAGAACCGGGAATCACCTTCCAGCAAATTCCGGCGTTGACTTCGTCGGCAGAGAATGTGTGAACTACCGTGAAGATGGGATCGTCGTAGGGGCTCTTGTCGGAGTGGGTGAGCTGCACCATGTTGGACTTGGTGAACTTGCCGCCTTCGGGTGCCCAAGCGAGGTAGTACTGGCTCTCGATGGTTGTCTCGGGGCTGAGGGGAGTGAGGGTAAACGAGATGGGACCGTAGTAGACATCGGGACCGCCGACGCGCACATTCTGGCCGTTGGTGACGATGTAGGCGGCAAAGCGAGCATAGATGGTCGCTGTCGCGGGGTCCTTGGTGATCTGGGTGTAGGCGCCGTCGAGGTCGTCGGCGTTGACGTATGTCACAGCCTGTCCCGAGGCGACGGTGCCGTCTTCGGAGGTGGCGAGGGCGTCAACCTTGGTGGTGGTGGGAACGTCGTAGGTGGTGGCGAAGCTTTCGCTGGTCGAAATCTGCATCACCATGTTGAGCGACGAGTTGCCGGGGAAGTTGGTGAGCTCGGTGACGATGACGTCGCCATAGCCATTGTTGTTGTTGAGCGATGTGAGGTTGAGGGCTTCGGCCGACTGGATGATCTTGATGCCGTTGAGCTCAAAGATGGGCTCCTGGGGATTTGATTGAGCCGGGGGATTGGGGAATTCAAAGTCGTCGCAAGCGCCAAAGAACAACCCCGCAGCAGCCATCAGCAAATAAGATATTTTTTTCATGTTGTAATGTTTTTGCTTGTTGTGAAACGGATGACGTCCCGGGCATCGGAGGTTGGGTCTTCAGACCCGGGATGTCTTCCGCGGTGTGTTAATTATTCACTTGCGTTGACAAATGTCACGGTCTGTTTGTTGGTGTCGACAGTGAGTGTCATGTTGCCGCCAGCCCAGTTGGGGAAGTTCCACGAACCCTTGCCCGAGACATAGCTGCCGCTGAATACGTTGTCGGTGAATTCTCCGTCGACGGGGCTGTCTTCTTCCTGAGCGCCGAGCGAGTTCTCGTCCCAGCTGCCCAGAGCGGTGTAGAAGCGGAACATTGCCTTGCCGGCGGGGATGTCGAATGTGTTGGAGTAGACGCCGTCGCCCTTCCAGTCAAACAGACGCCAGTCGGCGTAGTGTTCGGCGTTGGCTTCGGTGGGGCCGCTCCAGCCTTCGGGCTGACCGACGAGGTAGATGTACTTGAGACCGGTGGTGGCGTGGTTGCCAGCCTGCATTGTCACGGTGATGTTGCTCATGTCGTTGAGGTTGACGGTGAAGGTGATGAATCCGCCTGCCCAAGTCGAGGGAGTGTACCACGAACCCTTGCCGGCAACGGCCTTGACTGTGGTGGCAGTATCGGTGACATCGACTTCGGTGCATTCGCCGTCGGCGGCGTTGGCGCCGATCGAGGGCAGTTCGCCGTCAGAGCCCCAGTCGCCGAGGGTGGTGTAGAAGCGGAAGTACTGCGATCCGGCGCTGATGTCGAATGCGCCTTCGTAGATGTTGGTTCCTACGCCGGTCTCGTTGAGTGTGCACTCGTCGCTGTTGATGTTCCAACCCTGGGGAGCGCCGATGAGATAGATCTGACGACCGCCCTGCTGGAATGGATTGTAGCAAACGACGTGCTGGAGCACGATGGTGTTTGAGTAGATGCCCGATGTCTCAACGTTTGAGAGCTCGGCATGTGCGCGGATATAGAGGGGCAGAGCCTCGAGGCCTTCGGTGGGATATGAGGCATAGTCGGTGATGCCCTTGAGGGTGCAGATGGCCTCGGCGATATTGTCAGCCGAGATCGACATGGCGGCGCTGGTGCCGGCCTTGATTGTCACATAGTTTGCGTTGCCTTCGCTGTCGGCGATGAAGTTCTGTTCGAGGGCGACATCGATGGTGTAGTTTGTGACTGCCGAGTAGCCGTAGTCGGGTTGCGAGCAAGTGAGTTCGACGGTGCCGCCGGCAGCGAGCTCATAGTATTGAGTCGCCAGAGCGGGCGTGTTGAGCACAAACTCGGTAGGCTCGGTATAAACCGGAGTCTTGTCGTCTTCGCAGGCGCTGAATGTCATCGCGGCGGCTGCGAGAGCTATGAATAATTTGAAATTTTTCATTAGTTGTGTCTTCTAATCTGGTGAAACAATCAATAGCCGGGGTTCTGCTGGTAGGTTGTCTGGGCGATGATGGTCGCGGGGATGGGATAGAGGTTGAAGTTGCTGGAGAAGTCAGAGCCGGTGGCAGAGTTGTTCTTCCAGTTCCAGTTGTAGCCCGAGATCCATTGACCGTAGCGGATGAGGTCGGTGCGGCGAGTGCACTCGGTGTAGAGCTCGCGGCAGCGTTCGTCGCGCAGAGTTTCGAGAGAGAGCTGGCTGTCGCTCCACTGGTTGAGACCGGCGCGCTGGCGGATGAGGTTGACGTAGGTCAACGCGTCGGCCTTGGCACCGGCGCCCTGGAGGATAGCCTCGGCGGCAGACAGATAAACCTCGGCGAGACGCAGCATGGGCCATCCCACGGTGAGCTGGCCGTCACCCGAGAATGCGGGTTGGTTGACCTTGTCCCAGGTGCCGTCGGCGTTCATGTTCCAGTTGTAGAGCTTGACGGCGGCATAGCCGTTTTCGCCATAGTCAACCTGGTTGAGCGAGGGGTTGGCGTTGACGTGTCCGTCCTTGGCGGTGAGCCAGAGCGACACGCGGTCGTCCTTTGACACGGTCTGTTCGGCGTCGCTCCACGAGAACTTGTCGACAAACTGTGTGCGGGCAGCCATACACTTCCAGCCGTTGCCGCAGTTGTAGTCGGCGCAGTTGTCGCCCGAGAGCCAGCCGAGGAGCATGAGGGTCGAGCCACCGTAGCTGGTGATGTTGGGGGTGTTGGCGGGGAGCATCCAGAGAACTTCGTCAACAGTGTTGGCACCCTTGCTGATGGTGACGCTGCTGTTGTTGGCGGCGAAGTTCTGGTGGTAGTACTGGCAGAGGCCCGAGTTCTGGAAACCGCTGCCCTGGTGAGCTGCGATGAGGTTCTGGGCGTGAGCCAGACACTTGTCATACATTGTAGTGCCGGTGAATACGCCAGCGTTGAGGTAGAACTTCACGAGGTATGCCTCGGCGACGTCCTTGCCCACATATCCGTAGGCAGCCTGCTTGTAGCCGGCAGAGCCGTACTCGGCGAGCACATCCTCGAGGGTCTGTGTCACGAGGTTGAAGACTTCGGCACGCGATGTCTGGGGAGCGACGGTGCCCATGGGGTCTGACTCGTCGGCATAGGGAACGTTGCCAAAGAAGTTGATGAGGTAGAAGTAGCAAATCGAACGGAGGATCTTGCACTGGCGCACATTTTCCTGAGCCTCGGACTGGAGGCTTTCGGGGAGCGAGAAGAGACCTTCGTTGACGGTGCGGATGAAGTCGTTGCAGAGAGCGACGTTGATGATGAGTCGCGAGTATGCGCCAAATACGGCGGCGTTGTCGGCAGAAGCCTGACCAAACTGGAGCTGATAGATGGCGGCGTCGCTCGACGAGAGCCAGCAGGTCTCGTCAGAGGGCACTTCCTCGAGGTTGAAGATGGCGCGCTGGAATGTCGACATACCACCGTCGAAACCGCTCACCTGCGAAGAGTTGTTGGGGCCATGGTTCACAAAGCTCATGTATACGTCGGCAAGCACGCGATCCATGTATCCCTTGGGGTCTTCGGCGAAGCTGCCGGCGGTGACGGTCGAGGGATCGGTGGGCGTCAGGTCGAGGTCGTTGACACACGAGGTCAGCGACATGGCGGCCAGTGCCACGGTTGCCGATGCGAAAATTTTATTTAATGTCTTCATATTTCTTGGTTGAATATTCAGTTATTAGAAATTAGCCGTCAGACCGATGGTAAAGGTGATGGGACGGGGGTAGCAGTTGTTGTCGATACCAGAGAATACTTCGGGGTCGAGGCCTTTGTACTTGGTGATGACGAAGGGGTTCTGCACAACGCCAAAGACGCGCAGGTTGAGCTTGTTGCGCAGCAGGTTGTCGAATGTGTAGCCTGCCGAGATGTTGTCGCAGCGGATGAATGAGGCGTTCTCAACCCAGTAGCTCGAGAGGTTGAGGTCCTGGTATGCGAGGCTGGGGAAGAGGAACTCGTCGGCCATGAGGTTTGAAACCTGGATGCCCTGTGTCACGAGGTCGCCCAGACGGGTGGCGTTGTAGCGCGGTCCGTTGTAGACGTAGTTGCCGAGGTTGGCGCGCAGTGTGATGCCAAAGTCCCAGTTCTTGTAGTTGAAGGTGTTGTTCCAGTTGAATGTCCACTTGGGATCGGGCGAATGGTAGGCGATCTTGTCGTCGGCGGTGATTGCGCCGTCACCGTTCTGGTCAACATACTGTCCGGGGACGGGGTTGCCGTTGGCGTCATAAACCTGCTGATATACCATGAATGTGTTGGCGGGCTTGCCCACGATGTAGTAGGTGAGTGATGTGCCGACACCGTCGGGGGTTGAGCTGTTGGGCATGGTGTTTGACTCGCCGGTGAGCTTGGTGATCTTGTTGCTGTTGTGTGCGATGTTGACACCGGTTGTCCACTGGAAGTCTTTGCCGACCACGGGACGAGCCACTACGTTGAATTCGACACCGTCGTTGGTGAGCGAACCTACGTTGCGGTAGAGGTAGTTTGAGGTGTTGATACCGGCGGTGGGAGCGTAGCAGATGAGGTCTTTTGTCTTGCGCTTGTACCAGTCGGCAGCCACGGTGATGCGGTTGTTGAGGAATGCGAGGTCAAGACCGACGTTCCATGTGGTGGTTTCTTCCCACTTGATGTTTGTGTCGTAGGCGTTGGGGTAGAGGGGGTTGATCCAGTTGCCGTTCTGGTCCATGTACTGGAAGCCCTGCTGGTATGAGTTGGTGTAGGTGGGCAGGTAGGGGAAGTACGAGCCGATGTCCTGCTGACCGGTGACACCCCAGCCGAGACGCAGCTTGAGGTCGTTGATTTTGTCGCGAGAGTTCTCGAACATGGGGAGGTTGATGAGCTTCCATCCGAGGGCTACCGAGGGGAAGAGACCCCAGCGGGCATCCTTGGAGAAGCGCGACGATGCGTCGTCACGCAGAGTAAAGGTCAACAGATATGTGTCGTCGAAGATGTAGTTCAAGCGACCGAAGAACGAGATGAGCTGCACGGGGTTGCTCCAGCGGCTCATGGGAGCGTCGCTGACGGCCTTGCCATAGACAGCGTCGGTGGCGGTGTCGTAGTTGAGGGTGTACTGGCCGTCGCTGTAGATGGGGTTGACGCCGTTGGCGGCGAAGCCCTGTGTGCCTACATAGGTCTGCGAACGTCCGAAGTATGTGAACTTCTGCCACGAGTAACCTGCCATGATGTCGAAGCTCGACTTGATCGAGTCGAAGAGCTTGCGGTAGTTGGCATAGAAGTCGAGCAGGGTGTTGCGCTGCAGTTCATACCAGCGGTAGTGTGTGCCGGCACCGGGAGCGCCAAAGTTGGCGAGAGTCTGGTTGCGCCATGCCTGCATAGAGTTTGCGGCGGTGTCGCTCCAAGCCTGGTTTTCAGACACCTGATAGCCGAGGTTGAGGTTGAAGTGGAGTTCGGGGAGGAAGTGGAGCGCGTAGTCGATCTGGAGGTTGCCGTTTGATGACAATACCTGGCTCTGCGAGTTGACGTCTTCGAGCATCTGTACGGGGTTGAGCATTGTCAGCGAGTTGGGCGAACCGTTGGCGTTGAGGTAGTTGGTGTAGCCGTTATAGATGACGAGACCCGAGTTGCCGGTGGTGGCGTAGTCGGTCTTGACAGCGTATGAGGGGTTGAAGCGCACGGCGTTGCCAACAGCGCCGGTGTCGGCGTTGCGAGTCTTGATGTATGTGCCGTTGGCGTTGGCATTGATCTGGAGCAGGCCGTTGAAGAATTTGGGCGAGAGATTGAAGCCCACTGTGGCGCGCTGCATGTTGTTGTTCTTGAGGATACCGGCGTTGTCGGTGAACGAACCGCTGACACGGTAGGGGAGGATCTTGGTGGCTCCCGATACGCTCAGCGAGTAGTCGTGAGAGAATGATGTGCGGAGCACTTCTTTCTGCCAGTTGGTGTTGGCGCTTCCCATGTACTGGTTGGCGAATTCTTCACCCTGCTGAGCGACAACGACTTCGCGGAGCTGGTCTGCCGACATCATGTTGAGGGTGTTGCGGGCAGTGTTCACGTGGAAGTTTGCGGCGAAGTTCACCTTGGGAGCTCCGCTCTGACCCTTCTTGGTGGTGACGATGATGACGCCGTTCGAAGCGCGGCTACCGTAGATTGCAGTTGCCGAAGCGTCCTTGAGGATAGTCATCGACTCGATGTCAGAGGGGTTGATCATGGTGAGGGCGTTGGTGCCGCCGGCATTGCTCTGGTCGGTCATGGGCACACCGTCGATCACGATGAGGGGGTTGTTGTTTGCCGAGAGAGACGAGCCGCCACGGATGCGGATTGTGGCGTTGCCGGTGGGGTTACCACCATCGGTTGTAACAACGACACCGGGCGAAGCTCCGACGAGGAGGTCCTGTGTCGATGTTGCGATACCAGCCTCGATGTCATCGGGTTTGATGACAGCAACCGAACCGGTGGCATCGGCCTTCTTGACCTGGCCGTAACCAACGACTACGAATTCCTTGAGGAGCTCGGTGTCGCTCTTGAGGTGGATGACAATGTGGTTCTGTCCGTTGACGGCTACCTCCTGGTTCTGGCAGCCTACGTAGGAAACCACGAGAGTGGCGTCGGAATTTACCGCGATTGTGAAGTTACCGTCGATGTCGGTGGGGACACCCTGTGTGTGTCCTTTGGAGGTCACGCTGGCGCCGATGGCGGGTTCGCCTTCGGGGTCATAGACCGTACCGGTGACGGTGATCTTCTGTGCTAAAGCCGGGAAAGCCATGAATAGGGCCATAGCGATGACCAACCATGCTTTCCGATTCATTTGAAAACAAATGTTCTTCATGCAACAATTTTTTTTAGTTTGACTTTTTAGTATTTAATATATTATCTCAATTTTTATTTTTAGCTTTAGTTTTGCTTGCCTGTGTCATCAGGTTAAGGTGATGGCATGAGGTAGTGGTAGAGGTAGTGATGGAACGGTTATAGAGAGGTTAAGAAGGTGAGAGACCTCTGTATAAACAGACGCAAAATGACGTGACGCAATGCGTCCATCGAGAGTTGAGGATTGAAGTCTAATGGTCAGGGATGTTATCCCCTATAAGACGATAGGATGCCGGCGATGATGACCGCTGGCGAGGAACACAGTTATGAGGTAGGCACGATTGATGATGCCTGATGCTCAGTACAGCCTTGACGCATTTCGTGATTCTGTTGTCTTGAGTCTTGAAACAATCATGGCTGGCATTGTATTTTGCTGACAATCCCACGGTTATGAGTGATGTTGAAAGTGGCGGGATGTGTGCAGTCAATAAGTAAGTCTATATATGCGTACAAATTTAATCATAAATTTGGGATTTTTTACCGCGAAAACGGTAAAATATAGTCTTTGGGGTTGCTTTTTAACATATTAAACAAATCTTAACGAGGCTTGTTCACGCCTCGCCGATTTTAACACTCCAAAAGTGCCGGTCAGCTGTCGAAGAACACGCGGCGGATGGCGCGGCGGATGGCGATGACGTTGACAGTGGTGACGATGGCGATGATGGCGACGCCGACGATGATGGCGCGCAACGGCGAGGCACCGCTCACGCCGATTTCCTCAAGGCGCGGGGTCCACCACGACGACGCTGCAAACATGATGGCGATGCCGGCGACGAGAATCACGGCGTTGACCGTGGCAACCAGACACAGATAGGGCAGCGAAACCTGTCCCGGCGAGTAGCCCAGCAGCATCAGGTCGTGGAGCTTCTGACGGTTTTTCTGCAACAGCAGGTTGATGCTCAGCAGCAGTATGAACAGCGCGAGCAGAGAGATGACGATGCCGACGGCGACGACAATCGAGGTGATGAGTGTCAGGAAGTAGGTGGCGCGCGAGTTGTCGGCCTTGTCGCCGGCGATCTCGTAGCCGTGGCTGGTCATGTAGCGGTCGATGGCGGGGTCGCCGGGCTTGTTGACCTCGACGATGAGGCGCGAGGGCGCTGCCGGTGCCGAGCCAAACTCGCCGTTGGCCCAGGTCATGAACGCCATGGGCACGGCGATGGTGTTGAGGCGCGACGAAAATCCGACTATGCGCGCCTTGAAGGTCTCGGCGCGGCCGTTGCCCGAGACATTGAGGTTGAACGAGATGCTGCTCACTGTGCCCTCGCTGATTTGGGGCAGTCCGCGCGAGGTGGCGAATCCGAAGTTGTAGAGCGACAGGTAGTCCTTGGACACGATGATGGGCACCGTGTCGTCGCCGGGCTTGAAGCTCCACTGTTCGGGGGTGACGTCGAGGCAGTCGTCGGGGATTGCCTCGAGGAACATGTAGGTTGCCATGGTCATGCCGCGCAGGTCGATCGAGGCGGCGACGTTGAATGTGGCGCCGGTGAACGCGGCGACCTGTTTCACCCAGGGCTGGCGCTCGAGATTGGCGAGGTCGGCGTTGCTGAACGATGTCGGCGAGCCCATGCCGATGGTGTTGAGCGCGCTCACGGTCTTGGAGATGATGAGGTAGTCTTTGGAGACAAACGAGTCCTCGTGCCAGGCGCTCTCGATGTCGTCGTGAAATTTGACGGCGCCGATGACGATGGCGATGCCGATGAGATTGGCGATGGCGTATCCGGCGATTTGTAGAGCCGAGATGTTTTTGCGTAGTAACTTCCAGACCATTGGGCGATTAGAGTTTGATGTGGATGAGTGGACGGTCGTCGGCGGGGGCGATGTTGAGCGGGTTGCCGACCGATGTGGTTATGATGCCGGCATGACGTTGGCGCGCCACGCGGTCGATGAGTGCGGCGGCGTTGGCGTTGTTGCGGCTGTCGAGGTGGCTGACCGGCTCGTCAAGTATCACAAAATCAAATGGTTGGCAGAGGGTTCGCACGATGGCGACGCGCTGTTGCTGGCCTATCGAGAGGCGTGCCGCGAGCTGGTGTGCCTTGTGGTCTATCTCGAGCTCGGCGAGCATAGCGATGATTTCGTCGTGGCTGCAAGTGCCTGTCAGACGGTTTTTTATGTCGATGTTTTCGAGCACGGTGAGTTCGCCGAACAGCTTCATGTCCTGGGGGAGGATGGCGAGGTTGTGGCGGCGGATGTCGCACCAGTCGGCGATAGAGAGGGTGGCGATGTCGCGGTTGTCGAAAGATATGGTGCCGTTGTAGTCGCGGCGGTTGCCGTAGATGAACGAGCAGAGCGACGACTTGCCGGTGCCGGATTCGGCTTCGACCAGATAGGTTTTGCCGCGCTCGAAGGCGAGATTGTGCAACCAGACTTGCGAGTCCTTGACCGGCGAATCTTTTTCGGCGCCGATGAACACTCGCGGGAGCACGTCAGACAATGTGATGGAGTTGATGTTCAATGTTTTGTGTTGTTAGGGTTGGTACGTTGCGAGAACGTTTTTATGATGTCGGGCAGTCGCGTGGCGGGGGCGTTGCAGCGCAGAGCGATGACCGAGTCGGTCATCACGGCGTTGACAGTGACGTCGCCGCGGCTGTCGCGGATGCCGGCGGCGAGTAGCGCCGTGGCGTCGCGGGAAATTTCGGGATGTGAGTCGGGTTTTGCAAACCATTCGTGGTCAAGCTTTTTTGACACCGAGACGTAGGAGGTGCCCGCCTTGACTGTGGCGTCGATGTTTGCCTGTTCGAGCATCCCCTTGACGCGGTCTGCCATGCGTTGCGGGTTTGCCATGCCAAAGCTCACGGTGAGCACCGGTTCGCCTGTCGAAACAGTGACCGTGATGGGTGGCCGCGCGAGACCGAGTATGGTGAGGGCGTAGGATGCCTTGGCGCGGTCGAGAATCGACATCTTGGGGAGTATCCGGCGGTTGGCATAGTCGACCAGCGCGCCGGTTTTGATGCCGGCGGCGAGTGTCAGCGCGTTGGTGTCGAACATGTCGGCGAGTTGCTTGTCTGTGAGCGTCGACGAGTCGGTGTCGATGAGCGGCGACAGCGAGTCGGAGAGTCGGGTGGGGGTGCCGTCGGCGGTCATGGCGCACACGTCCATGCCGATGTGGTCGGAATATGCCGAGATGGTCGCGCTGTAGTATCTGTCGGTGGCGTTGACGATTGCCACGGCGCGCGTGGTGTCGTTGAGGACGGTGGCAAACAGTGCGTCAGCCTTCTGGCTCTCGATGTATCCCTGTGCTGCCTGGGTGAGCATCTCGGTGAGGATGTCGCGGGCATTGTCGACCGAGTTGACGCCGACGAGCAGCCAAGTCTGGTCGGGACAGGCGACGATGGCGTTTTTGCCCTTGACGGTGGCACGCGCGTGCCATGTCATCATGTCGAATTTTTGCCATCCTGCGGTGAGTTTGTCGTATGTGGCGGTATTTGCGACGGGCCATGTGAACACGGCGTGGTCGCGGAAGGGCAGCACGCACACACGCGCCGTGTCGGCGATGTCACCGAGACGGCACGCAGTGTTGATGGCAGTGGTGTCGCCGATGATGTCGCGAGCCATCTCCACGCGGCAGGCAGCCACGCAGGTCTCCGACGCCGGGATGGTGGTCGCCACCTTGTCCCACGACCCGGGGTCGTAGGACGAGCATTGTGCGAGGCCAAACAGCGCCGCGGCGGCGCAACAAACGGCAAAAATCCGATGATATCTCATGTGCGAAATCAGAGGTTGGCAACCTTGACGAGGTTGTCGAATAAGTCGCCTTGGGCGTCGGTGAGCGTCACGTCGATGTAGGCGTGCGAGCCCTCGCAGCGACCGGTGACGTCGATGCCGAATGGCAGGTTGACCATTTGGAATATCGATTTGTTGAGGGTCAGGAACATCGCGCCGGTGGCGTTGTCAAAGAGTTTGGCGTTGTTGACCTTGCCATTGTCGCTGATGGGCTGAGTCGAGATGACGAGCAGACCGTCCTTGATGCTGGCATAGCAGGTCATGCCTTTCAGATAGTTGTCGTAGAAGCCAAGTGTCTTGGATAGGTCGGTAATGTCGATGCTGAATTGCGAGTAGTCGCTGTTGGCGTTTGAGACGTTTAACATCGAGCCATATTCCTTGACGAGCTCGCGCAACTCGGCATCCTTGCCTTCGGCGAGGCTGATGACGAATGTGAGGTTCATGTTCTTGCCATTGTTAATCAACGACATGAGGTTGGACGAATCCGCGCCAAAGGAGATCATATACTGTCCGCCGAGATAGGCAATAATATTGTCGATCACTTCAACATCGCCGCTGGTGAGACCGGCGTTGGTGTAGTTCTGGCGCATCTGTTGGCGCATCTCGGGTGTGACGGTGCTTCCGGCGCCGAAGACGAAGATGTCGTTGGCGTTGGCATATTTGAGCAGCGAGTCGTCAAATTTGCCGGTGTATGGCATCTGCATGTCGTTGCCGTCCTTGTCGTACATGTCGACCGACAGCTTGGCAGTGAGGCCATCGACCGCGAAATTGGTACCGATTATGCCGCCCTTGAATTGTGCGACATTGATGTTGGCATACATCTGTTGGTTAGCCTTGTTGATGTAGTCAAGGGCTTGTTCGGCAGAGAATAAGCCTTTTACGAGACCTTTCTCCGAGAGGTATTTTGCCTTCCAGTCGGCTATTGGTGCATCCTTGGCAGCTTCTTTGGCGGCTTCGGCGATGCTTGCGACCTTGGAAGGATTATGTGTTCTGAAAGATGAAAACGCGCATTTGTCCTTGACGATGTAGCATTGGTCGTCGTTGGTGTATGAAGTGTATCCGTCGACTTTGGAGGATTCGAAACCGCAGTCCTTGAGGCTTTTGCCAAACTCGTCCTCGTCGCTGAGCGGCATGATGAGCAGCTGTCCGTTGTCTTTGATGTCGGCAATGACAATGTAGGTGTAGTCGAGGCCTTTGAAGTTCTCGATTTGTTCGGTGTCACCAATTAGTTTGGATAATTCGGGAGACAGATTGAGAGTGCCATCCTTGTTGACGGTCGTGTGGGTGTTTTCGAGCCACGATTGCATGTCGGCAACAAAGACGATGTCAGAGCTGTCCGAGACGTAGTTTTTGAGCATGTTGTCGAGAGATGCGTCCTTGCTCGAGCATCCGCACAAGATGATGGCAACCAGCAGACTGACCGCCATGGGAAGCGACTTGATGAATTTCATTGTGGTGAAGATATTGTTGAGGTTTGCTATATGTACATTAGTTTAACGCCATGCAATGTCCAATTGTTTGGATAGCGCGTATCACGTTACAAAAGTATGAAAAATAATTAAATCTACCAAAATGATTTGACTCACACAAGCTTGCGTGGGCTATATGATTGTTGTTTCGCAAAAAAATACTAACTTTGCAGTGCGTAAAGCAGATACCATATCGACTAACTTACAATCAATCAATAAATCATAATCATCAAAATCTCAGCAATGAACAAAACGACAAGAAACCTCGCAGCGCTGATGGTATCGGCGATTTCGATGTTTTCGATGACATCATGTTTGAGCAGCAGTGAGGACGAAAGCGGATATCCCGTGCTCTTCCAATTCACATTCAGCGACTCGAGCTACGACGACAGCAATGTCTGGAACAAGGTGTACGACACCACCCAGGGCTCGTTTGACGTGGCAAGCCTGCTCACCTTCAGCCACAGTGCCTCTGAATTTGAATATTCGGGCTATAAATACTACAGCTGGAACGGCTTCTGCCCCTCCAAGGTCAACGACATCGCCGACTACAGCACCGAAGGCTGGACCAGCCACCAGTGGGCAGCCTACAGCACCGCGACCGACTCCAGCAATCCCGGCTACCTCGTGGGATTCTGGGACGTGACCGAGAGCACCGACAAGTATGTCTCCAATCCCTCGCTCTACATCGATCTCAAGACTCCCGCCCAGGCATACGCGATGACCATCACCAACAACACCTATAGCTACTATTGCCTTCTGAATGGCTCGGCATACAGCAAGAAATTTGGCGCTGACGACTACTTCCGCCTGATTGTCAAGGGTGTGCGCAGCGGCGAAGTGACCGGCACCATCACCCTCAACCTTGCTGCCCAGGGACAGATTCTCGATGAGTGGGTGACCGTCTCGCTGCTCTCGCTCGGCGAAGTCGACCGCATCTACTTCCAGATGGAGTCAAGCGACACCGGTGACTGGGGCATGAACAACCCTGCCTACTTCTGCTTGAAGAACATCATCTTCAACTACGACGAATATCCCATCACCAGCAACACCACCGGCGCCACCCTCACCAACATTTGACGCCACAATCCCCCGATACACAAAGCGGGCGCGCCCAATCCGGCGCGCCCGCTTTGTGTATGTTTGACCAGCTGTTTATTTTTGACTCACCAAATACTTGGGCACACCCGATTAATCATGGAGTGAAGTATAAAAATAGAACGTGTCATGCAACTCCAATTTCGATGTGGCTGTATTTAACTTGCATCTATTATGGTTTGATGCATTTGTAATTGGATGGTTGTGACGTTGAAAGTTGTGCGCGGCTTATGGGGTGGAGACAACAAAGGCTGCGCCTTGGGGGTGCAGCCTTGTTGTTTTGGGGAGATGTGGGGGCGATTACTTCTCGAACTTCTTGACGATGACTGTGGCGTTGTGTCCGCCGAAGCCGAATGAGTTTGAGAGCGCGGCGCGAACTTCGCGTTTCTGTGCGCGGTCAAAAGTGAAGTTGAGGTTGTAGTCGATGTCTTCGTCTTCGTCGCCGGGCTCGTGGTTGATGGTGGGAGGCACGATGCCTTCTTCGATGGCTTTCACCGAGAAGATGGCTTCGATGGCACCGGTGGCACCGAGGAGGTGTCCGGTCATGGACTTTGTCGACGAGATGTTGAGTTTGTAGGCGTGTTCGCCGAATACCTTGAGGATTGCCTTCACTTCCGAAACGTCACCGACGGGAGTCGATGTGCCGTGCACGTTGATGTAGTCGATGTCTTCGGGGGTCATGTTAGCGTCCTCGAGAGCGTTTGTCATCGCGAGGATTGCGCCGAGACCTTCGGGGTGAGTTGCTGTGATGTGGTATGCGTCAGCCGAGAGGCCGCCGCCGGCGATTTCGGCATATATTTTTGCGCCGCGAGCGAGAGCGTGCTCGAGTTCCTCGAGGATGAGGATTGCCGAGCCTTCGCCCATGACGAATCCGTCACGCGACTTTGAGAAAGGACGCGAAGCAGTTTCGGGGCTGTCGTTGCGTGTCGAGAGGGCGTGCATCGAGTTGAAGCCGCCGACTCCGGCAGGGAAGATGGCTGCTTCGGCTCCACCGGTGACGATTGCGTCAGCCTTGCCGAGGCGGATGAGGTTGAACGCATCGATGATGGCGTTGTTTGAAGACGCACAAGCCGACACGACGCCAAAGTTGGGACCGTTGAATCCATAGTCCATCGAGACGTGTCCGGCAGCGATATCCGCAATCATTTTAGGGATGAAGAAGGGGTTGAATTTTGGTCCGTCTTCTTTGTGCTGGGCATAGTAGCCGGCTTCTTCCTCGAACGTGTGGAGACCGCCGATGCCAGCCGAGATGATCACGCCAACGCGCTGTCTGTTTACAGTCTCGTCAGAGTCGAGGCGTGCGTCCTGTATTGCTTCGCGCGAAGCAGCGAGGGCATACTGGGCATAGAGGTCGAGCTGACGCAATTTCTTGCGGTCAAAGTATTTGCTACCGTCAAAGTCCTTCACTTCGCAGGCGAACTGAGTCTTGAAGAGCGAAGCGTCAAAATGTGTAATGGGTCCGGCGCCGCTGACGCCAGCGATGGCGTTAGCCCAAGTGGTGTGGACGTCGTTTCCTAACGGTGAGACAACACCCAGACCGGTCACTACTACTCTTTTTAATTCCATTAGTTTGATTCGGATAAATATTGGTGATGGTGGTGGGGAGGTGGTTATGTGTAATCACGTTGGCGAAGGCTCAAATAAATTCGTGGAGCCCGTCATCATTGTCTGATGACAGGATCCCCGAATGCCTTTGCGTCGTGCGCGGTGGCCCGACGTGATTTTGTCAAGCGGACGTTGTATTAAACGTTAGCTTCGATATAAGAGATGGCGTCGCCGACGGTCTGAATTTTTTCAGCCTGTTCATCGGGAATTTTGATGCCGAATTCTTTTTCAAATTCCATGATCAGGTCGACAGTGTCGAGAGAGTCAGCGCCGAGATCGGTGGTGAAAGAAGCGGCTTCGGTTACTTGAGCGTCGTCTACGCCGAGCTTGTCAACGATGATTGCTTTTACGCGGTTTGAAATTTCTGACATGATGATAATGTTTTTTAAATTGGTAAATTCTAATTTAGTGGTGCAAAGTAAGTGATTTTTTTTGAAATAACGAAATCTTTCGCCAATTATAGTGCTAAAATTTGAAAACGGAGCTGCTGTGCGACATGTTTTATCGTGCTGAAAGCGAGTTTGTAGGCGGTGTTTTGCTTGTCTCGACAGCGTCTCGCGGGCGCAGGTGTTCGTCATCTGAGAAAAAACACGTATCTTTGTCCGGAATTATAACGCAAAGACCATGCACAATATTATACACATCACCGATGTCGCCGACCCGCGGGTGGCGGTTTTTGGCTCGCTCACCGACCGCGAGCTGCGTCAGAGTCGCGAGGCTGCCGACGGATTGTTTATTGCCGAGAGCCCCAAGGTGATACGTGTGGCTATGGATGCCGGATGGCGTGCGCGGGCATTGTTGTGCGAGCGCCGGCACATCGATGGCGATGCTCGCGACATCATCGACGCGCTGGGTGACGACGTGCCCATCTACTGCGGCGAGCGCGAGACGCTGGCAACGCTCACGGGCTACACGCTGACTCGCGGTGTGCTGTGCGCCATGGAGCGCCGTCCCGCGCCTTCGCTTGCCGAGGTGCTGCGCGGTGCCGCTCGCGTGGGCGTCATCGACGGCGTGAGCGACACCACCAACATCGGCGCCATATTCCGATCGGCGGCGGCGCTGGGCATTGATGCAGTGTTGCTGACACGCGCCTCGTGCGACCCGCTCAATCGTCGTGCGGTGCGTGTGTCGATGGGCTCGGTGTTTCTCGTGCCGTGGACGTGGGTCGATGGCGACCTGTCGGTGCTGCACGAGCATGGATTCAAGACAGCGGCGCTGGCACTCACCGACCGTTCGGTGTCGGTTGAGGATCCGGTGCTCAAGGCAGAGCCGCGCCTGGCAATGGTGCTGGGCACCGAGGGCGACGGCCTCGACAAGGATGTCATCGCGCGTGCCGACTACACGGTTAAGATCCCGATGTATCACAATGTCGACTCGCTCAATGTCGCCGCGGCAGCAGCGGTGGCGTTCTGGGAGTTGCGCAAAAGATTGTAGAATATTTGAAGTTTGATAATAGTACGGTCGGTAACGGAGGCCGTACTGTAAAAAAAACAGCGACGACACCCGGGATGGATATCGTCGCTGTTGCTTTGTCATTGTTGATTGTCAGTGTTGCCTGGGTTGCCGTCGGGCGATTGGGCGGGAGCGTCGTCGGTGGGCTTGTCTTTGTCGTCGGTCTTCTTGTCGCGGGGAATTGTGAATTTGAATTCCAATCCGCCTTCGTCGCCGCGTCCGGCAGTGATTGTGCCGCCGTTGGCGAGGATGGTGTTGTAGACGATGGCGAGTCCCAGTCCGGTGCCACCCGACTTGCGGGCGCGACCGCTGTCGACGCGGTAGAACCGGTCGAAGAGGTAGGGGAGGTGTTCTTCGCCGACGCCGACGCCGTTGTCTGAGAACGAGAAGTGATAGAACTCGTCGTCCTTGCCGATGAGCTTGAGGGTGCAGTGTGTGCCCTGCGAGTAGTTGACGGCGTTTTTTGTGAAGTTGAGCAGCACTCCCGACATGAGGTTGTAGTTTGCCTTGACGTATGTGCCGATGGGGATGTCGAAGATGAAGTCCATCTTTCCCATTGCTCCCGATTCTTCGACGTCGCTGGCAAAGCTGTATGCCATGTCGTGGAAGTCGAACGACTCGGTGGCAATCTTGTTTGAAGCCTCGTCGAGGCGCGTGATTGCCGCGACGTCAGAGAGCAGGCTCACGAGTCGGTCGGTGTGCTCGAGTGTCTTGTGTATGAAGTGCTTGCGCTGTTGTTCGTCGAGGTCGGGGTTTGTGTCGAGGATTTCGAGGTATCCGCGAATGACTCCGATGGGTGTTTTGAGCTCGTGGTTGATGTTGTTGGTGAGCGCGCGCTTTTGTCGTGCCTTTTCTTCGATAGTGAGGAGCGCCACGCGATGCTCCTTCTCCATGCGCACACGCGCCTTGGAGCGTTCGTTGAACAGGGTTACGATCTGGCGTGCGATGTCGCCGAGCTCATCGTGGGGAAACTCGATGTCGGGCTCGAATGTTGGGTCGGTCGCCGACCTTTTGGCGAACTCGCGCAGCAGGTTGATGTTGCGGCTGAGGTAGCGGGTTGAGAAGTAGGACAGGATGGTGGCGAGAGCGGCAATGATGAACACCACATACCAGACATCGCGTGCGCCGCCGTCGAGGTAGAGCTGCAACTCTTCGTCGAATGGCAGGGCGGTGATGACGAGGCGTTTGCCGTTGGGGGTGAGCTGGGCGCGATAGAAGAATCGTCCCGTGGGGCTGTTGGGGAAGTCCTTGCTGCCCACTCCCGACAGGTCTTCCATCACCGACTTGCGCTGTTCGGCAGAGAGGTTGATGGGTTGACCGATGGTGTTCTTGATGTCCCAAGTGGCAGGGTCGTAGATGGTGACGCGGATTCCGTCGAATAGCTGGCTCTTGCGGTAGAACTTCTCAGCGAAGTTGAGAAAGGGCACGACGTCGATGTCGGTTTTGTCCGCCTCGACGATGCGTTCGTTGATGAGTTGCAACTGCGAGCTGATGTATTCGCGTCTGAATGCGTTGTCACGCTTGACATTCCAGATGGCCATGCCGATGATGATGGCCCAGAGGGTCACCACCAGCGGGATGAACAGTCGCCATTGATAGTTAAATCTTATCCTTAAAGCCATATCCGAATCCCTGGCGTGTCGTTATGTACGCGCCATAGTCGCCGATTTTCTTTCTGAGTCGGGTGATGTTTGTGTCGATTGTGCGGTTGGAGATGATGACATCGTTAGCCCACACCTTCTTGATGATTTCCTCGCGAGAGTAGATGCGGTTGGGGTGTGTGAGGAAGAAGAGGAGCAGGTCGTATTCGGTGCGAGTGAGCTGAATGTCGCGTCCTTCGAGGTAGCAGACCTTGGCGTTGCGGTCGATGACGAGTTCTTTGAAGCGGATGTCTGCCTCGTAGCTGTCAGAGGGAGCCGAGACGATGGGCACGACTGGCTGGGGCTCTGGCATAGAGTTGCGGCCGGTGATAGCGGCGCGGCGCAGTACGGCGCGCACGCGAGCGAGCACCTCATTGATGACGAAGGGCTTTGTGATGTAGTCGTCGGCGCCGATGTTGAGACCCATGACTTTGTCGTCTTCGCCCACGAGGGCAGAGCAGAATATCATGGGAGCGTTCTCTACGCCTTGTATGTTTTTTGCCGCGCGAGCGAAGTCGAAACCGCTCATACGGTCCATCATAATATCCACGATGAACAGCGAGTACGATGGCAAGTCCTTCATCAGCGCTTCTTCGGCGCTGAGGGCTGTGTCTACGTCATAGCCTTCCTTGAGGAGGCTGAATTTAAGGATCTCGCACAATGACTCTTCGTCATCTATAACCAGAATTTTTGTTCTCATGATCGGGTTGAGCTAAATTGATTAATAAAAATTTTTGTTTAAAACAGTGATGATGATTGTGTGAGGAAAGTGACGGGAACGATGTCTTATCAAGGCGAGGAGTGTAGGTTAGTTATGTCTTCGCTCCAAATCCGGGGTGCAAGGTCGGATGTCTTGATCTGAAGAATTTAGTTGGCCACCGCTAAGGTATGAATTTTTTTTGTTACAATCCAATATTTATTTGTTAAAATTGTGCCTTAAATAAATTTTTTAAGAATTTTGAACATAAATCTCCATAAAAAAGCATCAAGGGTTAAATAATTTCTTCTTGAAATGGTGATAATGTCAAAAAAAATTGCGAAGTTTGCATTGTAATTACAATATGATAACCCCTCTAAAAACAAATCTCTAAGAAACTGACCCCGTCCAATTCAATCGCGGTATCGTGAATGCGACCTGTCTTTTTCGAAATCATAGCACCGTTCCCCTACAAACTCCATCAAAATCTTATTATTACAACCTCAATACTTTTAACTCTCATTCTTTAATTTTACTTTAAATTTCATGTCAGATATGCGTTCCTATATTTTCCTGGCTGAAGGTTTCGAGGAAATCGAAGCTATCTCTGTTGTTGATGTCATGCGTCGCGCGCAGATGGATGCCGTCACAGTGTCAATTACCGAATCAAAGGCTGTCAAAGGTGCTCACGGCATAGCCGTGGAAGCTGATGTGCTGATGAGTGAATGTGACTTTGCCGACGCCGATTGGCTGGTGATGCCCGGTGGTCTGCCCGGCGCCGAGAACCTCCACAACTGCGAGGCGCTCAACGACCTCATCAAGCGACACTTTGCCAAGGGTGGCAATGTCGCCGCCATCTGTGCCGCTCCCGCTCTCGTACTCGCTCCCCTCGGCATCCTCGAGGGCAAGGCTGCCACTTGCTATCCCGGTTTTGAATCGCACCTGCGTGGAGGTGGTGCCGAATACCGCGACATGCGTGTCGTTTCTTCGGGCAACATCGTCACTGCCAATGGTCCCCACTCGGC
>X1_Eurasian_Beaver__coassemble_39_pt1 | contig 20148 bp, 17 predicted proteins | sample X1_Eurasian_Beaver__metabat2_high_PE_005 | metagenome-assembled genome bin X1_Eurasian_Beaver
ACCGACTGCGACGCGGTCGATTGTGTCGAACACTGTGATGTCGCCATCGAGCAATTGAGCCTGATTTTGAGCGAAGTAACCGATTTTGACATTGTGACCAATCTTGAGGTTGCCGTCATGGTCGATCTCGTTCATGATACATTTGACAAGCGTGGATTTACCCTCGCCGTTTTAGCCTACAAAGGCCACCTTCTCGCCGCGCTTGATGGTGAAGTTTACGCCCTCGAAAACAAGATGGTCGCCGTATGCCTTGCGCACATCCTCGCAGATGACGGGGAAGTCACCCGAGCGTGGAGCCGGCGGAAACTTGAGGCTGAGATGCGAATTGTCGACCTCGTCGACCTCGATGCGCTCGATTTTGGCGAGTTGCTTCATGCGGCTCTGCACCTGCACAGCCTTCGTAGCCTTGTAGCGGAAACGCTCGATGAACTCCTCGGTCTCAGCTATTTGCTTCTGCTGGTTCTGATAGGCGCGCATCTGCTGTTCGACACGTTCCTTGCGCAGCTCGACAAACTTGGAGTATTTGACCGAATAGTCATATATCTTGCCGAGAGAGATTTCGATGGTTCGGTTGGTTACATTGTCGATGAATGCGCGGTCGTGCGAAACAAGAATCACGGCGCGCGCCTTGGTGGCAAGGAATGTCTCGAGCCACTGAATCGACTCAATGTCAAGGTGGTTGGTGGGCTCATCAAGCAACAGCACATCGGGACGACGCAACAGAATCTTGGCAAGCTCGATGCGCATGCGCCAACCTCCAGAGAACTCGGATGTCGGACGGTCAAAGTCCTCACGGACGAATCCGAGACCGATGAGTGTCTTCTCTGCTTCTGCCATCCAATTGTCGCTTTCTGCCATCGCGATTTGCTCGGTCAGCTCGGTCATGTGCTCAATGAGCTCGCCATATTCCAACGAGGCATAATCTGTGCGCTCGGCGAGGTTTTGGTTGAGCTCGTTGTGATGGCGCTTCATGTCGTCGATGTGAGAGAAAACCTTGCGAATGTCCTCCATCACGGTCGTGTCGTCGGCGAGCGTCATTTGCTGTGGCAGATATCCGATGGTGAGGTCTGACGACTTCGCCACCCCACCCGATGTGGGATTTTGCAAGCCCGCGATGATCTTCAGCATCGTCGACTTTCCCGCGCCATTTTTGCCGACGAGGGCAATCTTGTCGCGCGAGTTCACAACAAAGTTGATATTGTCAAAGAGCGTCTTTGCCGAAAATTCGACAGTGAGGTTGTTGATTGAAAGCATTATGGTTGGTTATTCAGTGAATGAGCAATAGGGGTTTGTTGTTGTGAAAAACATCGGGCATATCCGGCGGATTTGTGTGTATGGCAATCTCGCCGTTGTAGAATGACGTCCCGGGAATCTCGGCAGAGAATGGCTCGACGGTTACACTGCCGTCATCGTGGATTGTCGCCACAGACAGCATGTAGGACACGCCGTCGACGACAATTTTGTGTGCCATCAATCGCTTCATTTGGGCATGGTGTAGATGCGTTGTCTGTACTTGAGGCCCTGTTTGTTGGGATCCTTGCGACCGCGCACGAGCTGCATACTGTCGACATAGACGCGGGTAGCGCCCTGCGGATTGAGCTCGAGGACTCCCGAAACGTTTGTTGCCATTCTTGTCGAATCGCCGACAAACGCAAGTTCCTTCCAGCCATCGCCGTTGAAGTCAGAGTTGAGCAACTCCATGTCGCCATCCTCGTATTCGACTATGATAGACCATTTTCCGCCCTGTGTATTGTTGAAAAATTTGCCTTTCCACACATAGTTGTCACCCGCCTGCCAGTTGTTGTCCTTCTTGAGACTGAAGACGACAAATCGCGAAGGCGTGGCGTTGGAGACAGCCATGATGCGACTGCCTGTCCACACGTCAACCGAGTCGCCCGACACCGAAGCCGATGCCGCGGCTGCCGCGATGGCGCCGTTCTCCTCAAGGCGTTTCTTGAGGATATCCTCGGCGCCTTCATAGACCTCGATATACTTGTCGAGGTGCATGCCGTACCACATGAACGATGTGTCGAGTTGCTCGGTGGTGATGCCGTGCTTCTTGAGCACAGACTGCTTGAGCACCTGCTTGAGTGAGTCGGTGTTGTACTTGCCATAGTTCATGTCCACGACGCATTCGGCGGTGTGCATGTCTGCCATCACCTCCGACATCTTGTCGGGCTTGACGACATAGCCGGGTATGCGGGTACACGCCACGGTCAGACTCACGGCAAATGCCGACAACAATATGCGGGTGGCGTGTCTCATTTGGAACCGAGATATTTGTAGTAGAATATTGCCAGGGCAATGATGCCTACCGTAATCGCCGAGTCGGCAAAGTTGAATACGGGGTCAAAGAATGTGAAATGCTCACCGCCGACAACCGGCATCCATGCGGGCCAATCGAAGCTGAACAGTGGGAAGTAGAACATGTCGACCACCATGCCGTGGAGAAATCCGGCGTATCCCTGTCCCCAGGGGACAAAGGTCGCGATGGCGTCGGGCATGGGATTGTTGAAGATTTCGCCATAGAACATGCAGTCGATGATGTTTCCGGCTGCGCCGGCTGTAATCAGGGCTATGCATGCCATGTAGCCGCGAGGCGCGGTCTTGTCCTTGGCGAGGCGCGTCATGTACCAGATGAGCAGACTGACAGCGACGATGCGAAACAGGGTCAGGAACAGTTTGCTGCCCAACTCCATGCCGAACGCCATACCGTTGTTCTGCACAAAACGCAGGTGAAACCAAGAGAATATCTCAACGTCTTCGCCCCAGTAGAACGAAGTTTTGACCCAAATCTTGATGATTTGGTCGATGAGTATCACAAGCACGCATATCAGGACGGCCATCCATCCTTTTGATAATTTCATAAATTCTGAAGTGTTGAAGGGTTTGGCGAGGAGCGTTGTGGAGAGTAGTCTCAAATAAAAAGTTGTGGGCTGAAATACATCAACCCATAACTTTTGTCTGATTATTTATGATCATTCTTAGCCTCGATGCTCAGCGTGGCGTGGGGGACGGCGCGGAGGCGCTCCTTGGGGATGAGCTTTCCGGTCACACGGCACACGCCGTAAGTCTTGTTTTCGATGCGCACCAGGGCGGCTTGCAAATGCTGGATGAGCTTGCGCTGGCGTTCTGCCATCTGCGCCGCTTCTTCCTTTTCACGCGTTCCGGCGCCTTCTTCAAGCACCTTGAACGTGGGGGATGTGTCTGCCACACCGTTGCCATCGTTGTTCATGACTGTCGCGCGAAGACTCTCATAGAGTTGCATCGCTTTGTCGAGTTTTTCGAGGATGAGTTCTTTGAATTCCTGAAGTTCCTCGTCTGAGTATCTGAGTTTTTCTGACATGAGTTTCTTGATTTGGAATGACAGTCGCTGCGTGCCCGCTATCGGGCACGCGACGGCTGTCAGGATGATATTACTTTTCGATAAGGACGTTGATGATGAGTCCGTCGATATCGAGAGTCTCTACGTTTTCTTTTGATTCGATGGGCGCTACGATGATTGCTGATGCCAATACCTGGGCGCCGATATAGTCTTTGAATCGCTCGATTGCCTCATCGGCTTCGGTCGAGGGTTCGAACTGCAATGTGATGCGGTCTGTAATCTCGTATCCGCGGCTCTTGCGAATGTTCTGGATGCGATTCACGATGTCGCGGGCGATACCTTCCATCTTGAGTTCGGGGGTCACAGTCACATCGATGGCGATTGTCACAGAACCTTCGTTGGCAACGAGCCAGCCGGGGATGTCTTCAGAGATGATTTCGACGTCGGCGAGTTCGATGAGCGCGGGCTGACCTTCGAGGTCGAGGTTCACAGAGCCAATGGATTCGAGTTCGGCAATCTGCGAGGCAGTCATCGACGCTACGGCGGCGGCAACGGCCTTCATCTGCTTGCCATACTTGGGACCGAGCTTCTTGAAGTCGGGTTTGACGCGTTTGGCAAAGATGCCCTCGCTCGAGTCCACGATCTTCATACCCTTGATGTTCACCTCGTTGAGCACAAGATTGCAGATGGCTTCGAGCATGGCGCGCTGTTCGGCGTTGTTGACCGGAATCATGATCGACGACAGCGGTTGACGCACCTTGATGTTGACCTTTCGACGCAGGGCGAGCACCATTGAAGTGATGGTCTGGGCGAGCTTCATGCGTTCCTCGAGGGCGCTGTCGATGAGCGAAGTCTCGGCTACGGGGAACTTGGCAAGGTGCACGGTCTCGGCTTTGCCGCGAGTCACCTCGGTGAGGTCACGATAGAGCTTGTCGGCATAGAAAGGCGCGATGGGAGCCATGAGCAAAGCAAGAGTCTCGAGGCACTGGTAGAGCGTCTGGTATGCCGAGAGTTTGTCTTCGGTCATCTCTGTGCCCCAGAAGCGTTTGCGGTTGAGGCGCACATACCAGTTGGAGAGGTTGTCGTTGACAAATTCGCCAATGGCACGGGCAGCCTTGGTGGGCTCGTAGTCCTCGAGGTCGCTGTCAACCTCAACAATCAGCGAGTTGAGCAACGAGAGAATCCAACGGTCGATTTCGGGACGTTTGTCAAAGGGTACTTGAGGCGCCGAGTTGTCAAAACCGTCAACATTGGCATAGAGCGCGAAGAACGAATATGTGTTGTAGACGGTCGAGAACAGCTTGCGTGCCATTTCCTGAACGCCGGCGGCGTCAAACTTGAGGTTGTCCCAAGGAGACGAGTTGGCGATCATGTACCATCTCAGAGGGTCTGAGCCATATTTGTCGATTGCCTCGAACGGATTGACAGCGTTTCCAAGACGTTTTGACATCTTGTTGCCGTCCTTGTCGAGTACAAGTCCATTGGAAATTACGGCTTTGTATGCCACAGAGTCGAAAATCATGCCGGCGATGGCGTGGAGGGTGAAGAACCATCCGCGTGTCTGGTCGACGCCTTCGGCGATGAAGTCGGCGGGATAGAGCTCGCTGTTGTCAAATGCCTCCTTATTCTCAAAGGGATAGTGAATCTGGGCATAGGGCATTGCGCCTGAGTCAAACCACACGTCGATGAGGTCGAGCTCGCGCTTCATCGGGCGACCGCTGTCGCTGACGAGAACGATGTCGTCGACATAAGGACGGTGCAAGTCGATTTTCTCGTAGTTTTCCTTGCTGTAGTCTCCGGGGACAAATCCGCGATCTTTGTAGGGATTTGAAGTCATCACACCGGCGGCGACAGCCTTCTCGATTTCATTATAGAGTGTTTCCACCGAGTCGATTGCCTTCTCTTCGGCTCCGTCCTCAGTGCGCCAGATGGGCAGGGGTGTGCCCCAGTAGCGGCTGCGCGAGAGGTTCCAGTCCTGGAGGTTTTCGAGCCACTTGCCAAATCGGCCGCTACCGGTCGACGCGGGTTTCCATTTGATTGTCTCGTTGAGTTCAATCAGGCGGTCGCGGGCATCGGTGGTCTTGATGAACCAGCTATCAAGAGGATAGTAGAGCACGGGCTTGTCGGTGCGCCAGCAGTGGGGATAGTTGTGCACATGCTTCTCAATCTTGAAGACCTTGTTGTTGAGCTTGAGGTCCATGCAGATTTCGATATCCAGTGTCTCGTCGTTTTCGCCCTTTGCAGGGTCGAATGCGTTCTTGACAAATTTGCCTTCCCATGCCTTGTATGCCTCGACGTCGACCATATTTTTGACGAACTCGGGGTCGAGGTCGGCGATGAGATAGAACTTGCCGGTGGGGTCTACCATGGGGCGAATGTTGCCGTCGCGGTCGATGAGGTGCAACGGAGGAATGCCGTTGAGCTTCGACACGCGGTTGTCGTCAGCGCCAAAAGTGCCTGCGATGTGCACGATGCCTGTACCGTCTTCGGTGGTTACGAAGTCGCCGGGAATGACGCGGAATGCGCCCTCGCCGGGATTGACCCAAGGCAGCAACTGTTCGTAGGTCATGCCCACAAGCTGAGCGCCGGTATATTCGCCGACAATCTGCCAGGGCACTACCTTGTCGCCCTTGGTATAGCTGTCAAGAGGCTTGTCGGCGCCCATGGCATTGAGCACCGAGCCCAACAGAGCCTTTGCCATGACGATGGTCACGGGCAGACCCGAATAGGGATTGTAGGTGCGCACAGCCACATATTCGATGTTGGGACCAATGGCAAGCGCGGTGTTCGAGGGCAAGGTCCAGGGTGTGGTTGTCCATGCCACAAAGCAAGCGGTGCCCCACCCTGTCATTTCGGGCTTGGGATCCTTGATTGTGAACTGCGCGATACAAGTGGTATCCTTGACGTCGCGATAGCAACCGGGCTGGTTGAGCTCGTGTGTCGACAAGCCGGTTCCCGCTGCGGGCGAGTAAGGCTGGATGGTATATCCCTTGTAGAGGTAGCCCTTCTTGTAAAGCTGGGCAAGGAGCCACCACACACTCTCGATATAGCGGTTGTCGTATGTGATATAGGGGTCGTTGATGTCAACCCAGTAGCCCATCGAGTTGGTGAGGTTTTCCCACTCGCGGGTGTACTTCATGACTTCGCGACGGCAAGCGGCATTGTAGTCGTCGACCGACACCTTCTTGCCAATATCTTCTTTGGTGATGCCGAGAGCTTTTTCCACGCCGAGTTCGACGGGAAGTCCGTGTGTATCCCATCCGGCTTTGCGCTTCACATGGAAGCCCTTCATTGTCTTGTATCGGCAGAATATATCCTTGATTGTGCGCGCCATCACGTGGTGGATACCGGGCATGCCGTTGGCCGATGGAGGACCTTCATAGAACACAAACGAGGGACAGCCTTCACGCTCTTCGACAGTCTTCTCGAAGAGTTTCTCGCCATTCCACTTCTCAAGCATTTCCTTGTTGATTTCCGACAGGTTGAAACCTGAATATTCGGGGAATTTCTTCATGTGACGATAAATTATAGTGATTTATCCAAATTTTTCTATGATTGTAAAAACAAATATTCGCGTCACCGCTAAGACACTATAAGCCAATCCATTGCAACAGACCGATAGAGAGAGGCCCACGATAACGAAAAAAAACGTCGTGCCAACCGCACAAAAAGGACGGCCGAACACGACGTTGATAAGGTAGAACCAAAGCGAGCTGATTATTCAGCGGCGGGAGCTTCCTCCACAGCGGCTTCGGCCTCAGCCTTTGCAGCTGCTTCAGCCTCAGCTTTGGCAGCAGCGATTTCAGCCTTCTTCTTGGCTACTGCTTCTGCCTTCACTTTGTTCTTAGCTTCTTCGTCTTCCTGACGCTGCTTGGCGGCGAGAACTTTCTGGTCGGCCATCGAAGACTTCATAGCTTCGACTTTCTTAACCTTGTCAGCCTTCCAAGCGTCAAAGCGGCGCTGTGCCTCAGCTTCGTCGAATGCGCCTTTCTTGACACCACCCTGGAGGTGCTTCATCAAGAGAACGCCCTCGTCAGAGAGGATAGTACGCACGGTGTCGGTGGGCTGTGCGCCGTTGTTTACCCAATACAAAGCACGCTCAAAGTTGAGTGTGATTGTAGCAGGATTAGTGTTAGGATTGTAAGAACCAATTCTTTCAATAAACTTACCATCGCGTGGTGCCCTGCTATCGGCGATAACAATAGGATAGAACGCATAGTTCTTGCGACCATGACGTTGCAGTCTAATTTTTGTTGCCATTTAAAATCTTTAAATTTTTAAATTATAAACTTTTGTATTGAAAATGCTAAAACCCGTTTAGCGACCGCAAAGTTACGACTATTTTTCCTAATAGACAAATTTTTACCTCACAAAAAATATTCAAAAATGCCCAAATGTGTTCCAATGTGTTCCAATGTGTTCCAATGTGTTCTTCCCTGAGTTTGGCTGACTGCTGATTGTTCCAGATGCACTATTTTTATACTGCTTCTACTCCGGGCTTGGCGGGGTGAGTAGTCATTTTCAGATACTTCCACATTAGAGACAACAACAGCGATAACCCCAATGGCTGATGTGCTGTTGGGGCTATCGCTGTTGTTATTGGGGATGAATGACGTCAGATCTCGCGGATGGTGCGGTGGAGCGATGGCTCGAAAAGCTGTTTGGCGGTGTGGCGGGCGAAGTCGCCATCGGTGGGGATGAGAACCCAGTCGAGTGAATCGGGGGTGGATTTGAGGTGCGACTGGGCAAACGCTATGGCGGCATGCGGAGCAATCACCACGAGGCGTTTGACACCGGCATTGACAGCCTCGTTCAGCCAAGTATTGTAATAGCGGTTCACAACCTCATTGTTGTCATGGTTGGTCTGATCGATCTCGATGGCAATCACAACGTTGTCGTATCCGCCCAGCAAGTCGGTCATCTTGGCGACATTGTCGAGGTCGAGAAAACTTGCCGTCAGGGCAGTATTCTCAATCATCATGCGCTCGGGATTGGGCACGAAGGCATTGACCGCCAAACCTTCTTTCAACAACTTGGACAAGACATCGGCATATACCGCGCCGCCTGTGCCTATGAGTGCCACTTCTTTGATAACTTCCATAAAACTTATAGATTGAATGTTCAATAATTACGTGAATAAAAACCATTCCGAGACATTGAGCCTCATCGTGCATTCTTAGAACAATGCAACTCCGCCCAAAGTTCATGCCGGCAAAAGCCAAAGCGCCCCCGCATCCGAGAAAAAAAACGGACTGCGAGGACGCTCCTGATATGTCTGTATATTGGACGATTTAGTTGAGCGCTACTTTCTCTGCTTTGCCATTGGCAACACGGATGAACATGCCGCCATGGGGATTGTCGACGCGAACGCCGCTGAGATTGTAGTAGACAGCACCGGTCTCCCCGGTAGAAATCTGGAGGTCGTCGACGGCGGTGGTCACTTTGCTGGTCACGCGCACATACGAATGCCCGGTCTCCGAGTAGTAGAGATAGAATGTGACATTGTTGCCGGTGTAGGAGATATTTAACAACGCCGATGCCAAACCGTGTCAAAATCAAAAACCTCGTGCTTACTTTAAGTTAAATTTGATTTTTTGTTGGCCATTTTTGTGAATCAAGAAAATGTTTATTACCTTTGATACTATCAAATACTATTATTCTATGGAACAACTGACTTATTGCATCATCGGTGCGCTCAGCGTATTCTTCTATGAGATCGTCAAAGTCCTTCTATCCAAGCTCATCAACAGAAAGGCCGTGCTCATCCTCGTCTCTTTCATCATCACCATGGGCGCCGCTTGCCTTGTAGGGCTTGCGCTCCGCTGATTCCTCACCCTCACCCTCACCCTCACGTCAAATATGAAGACCGAAATACTGAACAAACTTCACGAAATCGAAGAGATGCACGACATCCGGATTCTGCTCGCGGTTGAGTCCGGAAGCCGCGCTTGGGGATTCGCGTCTCCAGACAGTGACTACGACGTGCGATTTGTCTATGTTCATCGTCCACAGTGGTACTTCAAGGTGAGCAACGAACGTGACACCATCGAATACATGTCTGACGACGGCATCATGGACTTCTCGGGATGGGAGCTTCGCAAGACCCTCCAGCTTCTGCGCAAGACCAACCCCAGTCTATCCGATTGGCTGATGACTGATTGCATATACCTTGCCAACAATGATTTTCTTGACGATATGAGGACTGCCAACCGCGAATACTACAACCCTATCCACGCAATCTACCACTACTTCAGCATCGCGCGAAATCATGATAATAAATACTTGAGCAAGAATGGCTGCACCCTCAAGAAATTTCTATATTTCCTCCGCGGACTGCTGGCATGCGAGTATATCAAGACATATTGGCAACACCCGCCGGTTCGGTTTTCGCAGCTTGTCGAATCTACAGTGACCGACAACGACATCAAAGCAAAAATCCATGAGATTATAGAGTTGAAAAGCCGGAGCCACGAGTCGGACAAAAACCAAGTAGATGCCTCGCTAACAGCCTACGCCTATGGAATCTACAATCGTCTTGACACCGAGATTTCTGACTTTCGCCCCGACACCGCCATACCGCGAGACACTACAACTCTCGACGCCATTATGTGGAAATGGGCATCCCCCTCCCACGAATAGCCATATCTCGACTATCAGAGCCGGTATCATTGTATAAACGCTCCATCATTTAACTTTAATTGGATTTGTTGTGTTGCGATATTGCACACCATGTGCGCTATCTTTGCCCACAACTCAATACTATCACCTATTGACAATCTCTAAAAGACACGCTCCAACATCATGAAAGCATTATCATTTCAGCAGCCCTGGGCATCACTCATCGCCCACGGCATCAAGGATGTCGAAAACCGCACACGCAAGATGCTTGTGCCACCCCAACGCATTCTCATCCACGCGAGTGCAGCCGTCAATTCGTGGGACATCTGGGATCTGCCCGACTGCTGGGCAGTACCAATTTTCAACGCTGAAACACTGGGTCAGTTTGACCACAACGACACGCCACGGTCGGCAATCATCGGCTACGTCGATGTGGTCGACATCATCGACGACAGCGATTCGCGATGGGCATCGTTCGCTCCCGAAGGCGAAAAGCCCATGTTGCACTATGTGCTGAAGAACGCGCGACTCTTCAAAGAACCCATCTACAATGTCAAGGGACGCCTCGGCGTTTGGGACTATCCCGACATCGACGAGAACAATCTCCCCGAGACCATCGACATCCCACAGATTCACCGCGACGGAACGACGCTATATGTGCCATGTGGCGAGAAATTTTGGACATCAGTCGATGAAATCTGCAACACTCCCGAAGGCTATCCCGAGATCTACTTTCAGTTGTATGACAGAAACATGGAATTCTTCACTGATGCAGACCTCAAACCCATCGCGACCTCAAAGCTTGTGCTATCACACAACGGCATGACTCGCGAGATCGAAATCGATTACATCGAGGTAGAAGACTTGCTGGATGAAGATGGCAACACCATCCCCTACTACGACATGCAAGGTCGTGAATACGTCGCCAAACAGATTGTCTACTGCATTGCCAGCAAAAACTGACTTCAGACAAGAAGAACCCAATCGGCATAGATACCCCATATTAAAAACCGGGATATGGACGGCAGACGCCAACCCATATCCCGCTTTTATCGTATGTCATTTCGATTTTTGATATTGCCGCTTGGCGAGGTGGCGCTTGCGCAGGTCGCTGATTTTCTCGCGCAGGCGGTCGGTCATCGCCATGGTCGCGCCACTGGTGCGTATATACGAATCGGCAACCCAGTCGGGACGCGACTTGTCGCGATACTCCACAAGAGCGTCATAGTATGGAGCCACCTTGATGCGCAAGATTTCGTGGTCTTCCTTGTTGATCTCGATGTCGAGTGACACATTTCGGACAACGACCTCGGGACCCTCGGCACTGCCGTCGGCAGCCTTGAATGACTTGTCGATGAGACTCTTGACATACAGGCGCATTAGGTCGGCTGACTCAATCGGGATGCGGCCCAGCTTGTACAGCCTGGCGATGTCGTCGCGTATGCCACACGAATATCCATTGTCCTTCACACCGATGAGGAGGTCACCGCCGTTGCTCGAATTGAGGAATCCGCAAACGGCATTGAGGATAGGCCACTTCTGCTGCTCGGGGTCTTCCTCGCCTATCGAGGTCTGGCGATTGCGCGGCGGGCACACCACCGACGATTTGAACTCAAGGGTATCGCTCTCGATGCCATAGTAGGTGGTGTCGTTGTTGCCGGCGGGCACAAACTCGTCGCTCACCTCCAGACAGTCGACAATCGCCATCTTGATGCGCGAGATTTCGCCCGAGTTGATTTTTCCCTGGAGGATGTTTGACGCATAGATGAGCGGCTTGATGTTGGTGAGCACAGCATGACCGTCAGCGTTGTCAGTCAATTTTGGCACAACCAGGTCAGCCTCCTGCCGATACTCACGCAGGGCGTTGACCACCGCCTCGTCGCGCTCGACATCGACGTTTCCGTTGAGCGCATCGCTATGCTTGAGCGAAATGTCTCTCACACTTTCGCCCGAAGCAAACTTCACAATACAATCAAGATATTCGAGCTTGTGACGCAGCAATGCCACGTCGTCGTCGGCACGGCGCACATACGCCATGATAGCCGCCATCGTCAGCGCCTTCACGCGATCTATCGTCTTGTCGGCATCGTCGGCGATATCGACAAGATATCTGTTGACGACCGCCACACCATACGGGTCAAGAGGCGCGGCATGACGATTGTCGGTCTCTGCCAAATTTTCCTCCGACCATTCGATGTATGAAGCGACAAGCCTTCGGGCGGCGTTTTCGATAAACTTCTCGCTGTCCATGCTATGTTCGGGCTCCTTGTCTGAATGGTATTCTGCATTGATGACAATGTGATTGTTCTTGTCAGTCGTCGGGCTTTTAATCTTCACGACAATCGGCAAATCATCTTCAATAGCGCTGTTGAGACTGACGATGTCGCTCGGCGGCAATGACCCGGTATAGACATTGACGAGCAGACCCGAGGTCGTGCGCCACTGCGTGCCGGCGCTATAGTCAGAGACATACACAGCGTCAAATTCCTCGGTGCTGCAGTGTTCTGCCTCAATGTTATAGAATTCGTCAAACAGTTCATTCGTCAGTTCAAAGGGGACGCGCGAATCACTGTCGTCGTATCTCACCAGCAGATAGTCGCCAGGCTTGATGACATACAAGAAATCGTCGCGTGTGACATGAATCAGTGACAACGGTATCTGGATGTTGCCCGAGACGACATTGTATCTCGGGTCGGTTGACGTTGCCTCGATCTTGATGCCGAATATACGGTCGACCCTCACCACCAATTCATCGCCCGACGCGTAGCTGCGCAACCTCACCTTGGGCGAGGGGCGCATGGCGCTGAGGTCGCGCATATATCCGGTGAGACGCGAGATGATGGCGCGACTTGTAACCAGACCTTTGGACTTGTCGGTTTTGGCGACAACATAGTCAACGCCCAAGCCCAGCGACATATCGCCGCAACTCGTGCCCTTGCCAAATTTTTCAAAGTTGAGCGGTGAGATTGACACGTGCGCGTCCTCGAGAACCACCAATCCGCGGTTTTCGAGAAAATATGCCTGGACTTCAGACTTGCGCCATGTCGTGTTCACCATCTTGTAGACCCAACCTCCGGGCGACATGTTCATCACATCATTCCAATCAATGCCCAGCCGCACCAGATTATATCCGCTCACACACTTGAGCAGCTGCTCAAACATCTGCTTGCGATAAATGGCGTTGGGCACATAGCCCTCGAGCAACATCATGTGGATGAGCGCGGCAATGAGTCGGTTGTCGGTGACACCGCGTTTGTTGGCGGCAAGCACCGCCGCGGCAATAACCTTGATGGCTGTACGGCTGTCGGGCACAAACGTGGGCATAGCCGAAAGTGATGCCTCGCTGAGTTGCTTGGCAAAACCATCGGCAACATTCTTGAGGCTCGCGCACGACTTCTCAAAGTCGCTGTCCGTTGCCTCTGTCGCCCTATCATAGTTGTACATCTTCAGATAGGGTATCAGTTTGTCTATATTTTCAATTACATAGTCGTCCTTGACCTCAAGCCAAAAATGAGGTTGCTGTTTGGTGGAATTCATATATGCGTTTGGTTTATGAGGGTCATTCTCTCAATTTTACCAAAGTTAGCAATTTTTTTATAATCATCCAACCCTTTTGCAAAAAATCGACAACAACACCATTATATTTAAGCAATCCCACAACATCCGCCCTGCATTTGACCGAAATAAGTCGCTCCGTCTCAAATATTAACATCTTTTAGGGATGCTATGCAGTTGCTTTGCGCATATTGCATATTATATTTGCCATCGGAAAATGAAAATCCGCACCAAATAGCTCTAACTATCACCAATCAACCAACAACTCTGACGCTATGGCAACATACATTTTGTTCTGGAATCCAGCAATTTCCAGCTTCACCATGGAGTATTTCCTCAAGACTTTCAAACACGGAGTCTATTCGGGCAACTGGAGCTTCCACGAGTACGAAGACGTCGACGCCTACGACACATTCTACATGGTGCGTTGCGGTGAAGGCAAGACCGGCATAGTGATGCAAGGCGTGATACAATCGCCTTGCTATGAAGACCTCGACTGGTCGCCAAAGAACCGCAAACCCATATTCTACGCCGACATCGAGTCGTCGGTCATCGTCAATCCCGACGAGGCATCGGTAATGCTCACGCCCGAAATCCTCACCGAGAAACTCCCCGACTTCAACTGGTTCGGAGGACACTCCGGCCGTGTTCTCTCCGATGTATATGCCGAAAAACTCAACGAGATATGGCTCGAATACATCGACAGCAACCCGGCATTGTTTGCCAAGAAGCAGGCAAAAATCAACAAATACATGGGGCTCCACCTCACTGACGAGATGAAGGAAATCGCCTTCAAAAAGACCGGCAAAATCTGCGAAGTCTGCGGCTACGACTACAACGCAATCTTCCCCAACATCAAGGACGCACCCGGCATGACCCTCCATCCCGTCGTCGCCGCCAACCTCAGCCGCCTCATCTACGCCGTTTGTCCAAGCTGCTGCCGTGTCCCCGACGCGCAACTCGCCAAAAAGCTCAAAGGCAAATAGACCATACCCGGTTCATAATCAGCGCGGCAGATATCGGCTATTGGCAGTGGATATCTGCCGGCGCGGCGATTTGACGACGTCGGTATAGATTTCGAAGATGGCATTGAGGTTGTATCGGCAGTCATCCGACGTAGGTTGTTTGCTGCGCATGGCTTGCAACATCGACTCATATCTGTCGGTGATGTAGGAACTATTGACCAAGTCGATGACCTTGAGCAACTCTTCCATCGCCAAATCATTCTGACCGAGCGAGAATACCGCCTTGTAGCTGTCGAGAGTGTGACAGATGAAGTCCTTGACCGACTCGTTTGACTCGTTTATCCTGACATATATTCTGAAATCGTCGCATCGCTGATCGTTGATGGCGCGGCTTGTCGCTGTCGGCGGTTGGGACTCTACAACGGCGGCGGGCGTTTTGGACCTGTTAGCCAAACGTATCTTGTTCAGAAACCTGAATATCGAATCGTCAGAGATGATGTCGCTGTATATCACCTTCTTTGTCAAGAAAAGACCATCAAATGTCCGGGCGCGGCTCAGGGCGACATAGAGCTGTCCGGGCGCGAATATGTGGCTGTTCAAGTCGAGGATCACCTTGTCGTAGGTCTGCCCCTGCGATTTGTGGATGGTGAAAGCGTATGCCAGTTTCAGCGGGAACTGGGTGGTGCGTTGCACATACGGCTTCTTGCGCGCAAGCTTGTGTTTTGCCGCGTCATACTCCATCTCATACCGATGCTCATTCAGCAGATTTTTTTTGTATTTGTCTTGAGGATTGGGGCACAATATGGTGCTGCCCTTGTCGAGGGCGATGGTGAAACACTGGCCACTGAACCCCACAATTGTACCGAGGTCGCCATTGCTGAAGCCAGATATCCGGCTGCTCTTGGTGAGCATCACGCGCGCGCCAATCTTGAATCCAAATACGCCATCGTATTGCGACGGCACAATGATTCGCTCGATATCGCTTTTGCTCGGCAGGTCGCTGTGCATCAGCTCCACATACCCACTCCGGTCGCGAGTAGCGATTTTGTATTTTGCCTCGACCTCCCGAAGGTTGCCCGCCAGCTTATTGAGACACGATGTGTTGACCCGGTTGACCTCCTCGTTTGACGACGCGATATAGACGGCATCCGCCGGCAATGTGTCGGTGACGCGGGTGTTGAGCGCGTTGAGCAACTCCACCTTTTTCTCGTCGGTCATCGGCTTGCGGAACGCGTCGAGCAAGTCCACAAAACGCGAGTCATTCTTGTGACGATAGGACTCGGACAATTCAAACAGCTTGATTTTGTCCATATTATCCTTAACCACATGGCTGTCAAAGAAGTAAATGCCGCCATATTCCCGCTTGAGATAGTCATAGACAGCTTCATCGCTCACAATCGGCGGCAGCTGGAACATGTCACCAACCACCACAACCGGGATGCCGCCAAACGGAGCGTCGATGCCCTTGAAACGCCGGCAAATCTGATCCATCATCTCAAACGTGTCTGCCCTGATCATGGAAATCTCGTCAAACACCAGCATCGTCACCCACGCAAGATCGGGCTTCATTTTCGCTATCTTTTCCGACGTGAGGTTGCTCGGGTCCTGATAGCCCTCTTCCAGGTCATCAAAACATTTCCAGAAGAACGAATGGATGGTTCGTGCGTTGCGAAACAGCGCCGCGGCAAAATTGGTCGGCGTGAGCACCTGACACCCTCTCCGCGACGACTCAATCTCATTGATCAGATAGGTCTTGCCGCACCCCGCCTTGCCATGCACAAAGGTTATCCCCTTGGGATTGTCCAACAGATACCTCAGCACATCACCTTGAGTCGCAGCCACCGGAGGCACATAATCCACCACCCGACCGGCATCCGCCGCATCAGTTCCATCCGTACCGGCATCAGCCGAGGCAGCAGCCTCAGCCTTTGCCCGTCGCGCCTTCCAGCCAAAAAATATTTCGCGCAAATCCATAGTTCTTCACTCAGCTATTTTCAGATAGGTTTATTACTATGCAAATATACACAATTTTAGTCAATTATTGTATGTGCACGGCGAGATTATGCCAATTCATGCATCCTGAAGTCGCCCTACAACAAGCGATGCCGCGCTCTGGCAGGGCTGGGGCGCGGCATCTTGGGGATGTGTGTATGGGTTTATCGCATGTGGATGTCGAAGGGTTTGGGGCGCTCGACAGTGGTTTCTTGCATCACGGTGCCATTGGCATCGAGCACTTGCACTGTCACCGGGGCGTCGGATGTCGCGGCGCGCACCAGAAAGACGTGGAGGCTGCCGGGGCGCTCATAGCCTTTCTTGTATTCGTCGCCCTTGGCAGACATCGGCGCGAAATGGGTCGCGATGCGCATCGGGTCGTCGAGCGAGGTCGTGCGCGTTGCCGGCAGTTCGACACCGTTCTCCACCACTTTGAGGGTTCTGCCCTCGCGGTCGCCCCACCAGTTGATGAGCAGGCAGTCGCGATAGCATGAGTCGCTGTAGTTCACCGACCCGGGATACTGCTTGAGGCGCGCGGCAATCACGGGGTCGGTAGCATAGTAGGCGCCGACGCCATTGAGGTCATAGACACGCATCTGGTTCTCGGGGCTCACACTGCTGTCATAGGTGTGGTAGACAATCTCGGGGGCGGCGGTGCCATCAAAGCTGGCACTGAGTATGCCGGGGTCGCTGCCGTCGGCACCCAGGGCACGATAGCGACGGTTGGACAGCCACATGTCGCCCGAGGTGGCGCAGATGACATACTGCTCGAGACGAGGATGCTGAGCCGAGCGGCTGTAAAAGTTCTTGTGGGCGTGACCCGAGAATACGGTCACATTGTCAAAGCGCGAGAGCATGGCATCGATGGTGTCGAGCTGGGCGGCGTCGGTGAACATCGTGCCGTTGCGGCGCGCATAGACCATCGGCGCGTGACAGGCGATGAAGACGCGCGCGCTGTCGGGAACCAATGCCAGGTCTTTGCGCAACCACGCCATCTGCGCCGCGGTGAATCCGATGTCATACGAGCGGTCGCCGGCGACACCGGGCGCTTTCTTGCCGCCGGGCAGGTTCTTGTAGATGATGTCGTCCATGAACACCCAGTGGGTGTTGCCGATGTTTGCCGAATAGTGCGACGGACCGAGGATGCGGCGATAGTCCTTTGCCGAGCGGCGGTCGACATCCTCGCCAGCCACCGACGGATTGTTGTCGTGGTTGCCAGAGACGCTGTAGCTTGCAAACGGCAACTCGAGACGACGCATGTAGCAGATCACGCTGTCGAGGTCGTAGTTGTTTTTGTACCAGAAATAGTCTTGCGAGATGTCGCCGAGGTTCACGCCATAGACGGGTCCGCGGTCGGCGTATTCGCCCGCCACCTCGCGGATGCGCGGCAACGCCAGTGTCTCAAAATAGTACTGGTCGCGCTTGGCGGTGTCGGCAGTGATGTGCTGGTCGGTGGTGAACACTATGGTAAATCGGCTCTGGTCTGCCTTCACCAGCTCGAAGTCGTGGCGCTCGCCGCGCTTGGCGTCGTCGGACAACAGCGCCCAGAACGACGGCTGAAACCCGTCGCGGCTCGGGGCGACATACCCCGACGGGACGATGAGTTGGACAGTCTCTGCCGACTTGTCACGCTTGATTTTGTACTTGCCACGCGCATCGGTGGTGACGATGCTGATGCCGTCGGTGACATGGACTCCCGACAGGGGTTTGCCGTCACAGGTGACAGTCCCCACGACATCTGCCGCCATCGCGCCAAGCGCCGAGGCGGCAAAGAAGATTGTTGAAATTGCTTTCATAGGTCTAAATTTTTTCAACAAGGTCAATAGCTTGTTTTGGTGCCGTAAAATTACAAAAAAAATCCTCTTCCGCCCAACATTGACACCGCGAAAACACCATAAAAAAACAGCCGCGCCACAAAAGTGACGCGACTGCCGATTTCATAAGATTAAATTGCAATATCAATAAGCAAAACCTTCAACAGTTATACCATCATCCGAAGTCATTTCGTCCTTGGAGGTAGTGTAGAATGTACCTTGGGCTACACGGTATTCTGTTTTATACTTGTAGTACTTACATGTACCCTTGCCAGCGATAGTCAAGTCGCAATAGTCGCTATCGGCACCGATTCTGGACACCGAGAGGCCTGTCACGCTGCACTGATCGTCGATTGATACAACACGCTCGGGACATGGAGTTAGGTTACTATCGGAGAGCGTGGTTTTAACCCAAGGAAACTGGCGAGACCGAAATAACCGCTGAGGCTCAAATTTGATACCGAACAGTTTTTGAATTTGGTAGTTGTCGTTAATTCCTCACCATCGTTCATACTTGAAAATCCGATGAAGGCGGCCATCTTGCTCTTGCCTGCGAGGCTCGAATTGTTTACATGCACGTTTTCCATCTCTACCGAGCGGTAAGCATAGGCAGTGACAACACCGATGATGCTCAAACTGGTCTTGTCTGCTGCTCCAATTGTTGCATTTTAAAACGTCACGTTCTTGATGATTACGGGGTTAGCATAACCGGGACCAAGTATCACGCCAAAGAAACCACGACGATAGTTTGCTTCGACACCGTCAGGTGCAACAGATCTCAGATTGCTGATGGTGTGGTTGCAGCCGTCAAATGTACCAGAGAAGCTGCCATTTGCAACCGCGTATCCAATAGGAGCCCAGTCGATACCACTCATGTCAAGGTCGGCTATGATGCAAGATGATGTGCTGGCGCACACCATCATGCATCATTACGCCGCCCAACGTGGGGCTCGAAATGATGTCAACGTCTCCGACGTTGCAAGTCGATTTCAGCCTGCAAGTTAGCCATCGAAAATACAATAGACATCGCAACCATCATAGACACACACCCACTGGAGGGTCAACCAATACGGACATATCGACTAACAACAGTCTACCAAATTCGGGCAGGCACACATCGCTAAAGCGGTTTGCAGCAGACTGCTTGCACTTTGCAACGTCGGAGACGTTGACACAATGGTAAGCACCACGTTGGATGGCGTGATTATGGATAAAAACTTGCGTCAGCACGTTTTTATTCATCATAGCCATCCTACGTGGTGAAAGCAACAATCCACGAATGCGCTACGTCGGAGACGTTGCGCAATGATGGCTGTGAGACCACGTGATGTGGTGGGTGGAGTGTGTGTCGGGCGAGGTAGGGAGTTGGCAATGGATATGGTTGGTGCGAGGGATAATTGAGCAGAAGCGCCCGCGTCATCACGGGCACGGACGCCTCTCCTTCAATTATTATTGTAGTGTTTTTTAGGGGGAATGGCACGGCTCTCGCTCGAAGCTCTCAGAGTGCTCGGAGTGCTACAATGAGTGCTACAATGAGTGCCGCGTCATCCCTGCAATCAACAAATTGTTATTTGATTACTTTTACTGAGCTGTTGGTCACGTTGCCGCTGATTTCAGCGCCAGATTCAACTTGACGACCAACAAGTTCGCCACCGTTTTCGTCGGCCTTACCATAGGGGTTGGTCAGCTTGTCGATGATGATTTCGACGCCGTCAACATCGCCCTGGATGGTGTTGGCATGAGTGCAACCAACGAGACCGCCAACGTCGCGATAGCCGCGGGCCTTGACATTTTTGGCGCTGAGGCCTACTGCCTTGTATCCGCGTTCGCAGATCTGGCCGATGATGCCGCCCACCTTGTCGCCATTGTCATAGCTGTC
>X1_Eurasian_Beaver__coassemble_40_pt1 | contig 19950 bp, 12 predicted proteins | sample X1_Eurasian_Beaver__metabat2_high_PE_005 | metagenome-assembled genome bin X1_Eurasian_Beaver
GTATTGAGTGTGTCTTTGCCGTCAGTCCAGATCGGGAATATCGGTGATTTTGGCATAGCTCCACAGCTCTTCGAGATTGTAGAGCGAGCGTTTCTCGGTCAGAAAAATGTGCACGAGAATGTTGCCATAGTCGATGGCAATCCACTCCGCTGAGCGGTAGCCGTCGTAGTTGTATGGCTTGACGTCGCCGTTTTTCTGGACATATTCTCTGACGCTGTCGGCAATTGATGTGACATTGGTGGTCGACGAACCTTCGGCGATGATGAACATCCCCGCCGCCGCGCTCTCGATATGCTCCATGTCAACAATTGTTATTTTTTTGCCTTTTCGGTCTTGAATACCCTCGATTATGAGGTCTTTGAGGTCTTGTTTATCTGTCATTTAGTATATTCGGTGTTTGAGACGACAAAGATAGCGTTTTTTGTTGAATTGTTAAAGCTAAAAGAATTTAACTGTAATGATAACCATTATTCATAGCGCATGGTTTTGGCGGGGGATATCGAAGACGCGAGTCTCGATGGCAAAACAAGCACCAGCCATGCGAAAATGGCAACGCCAATATTCAAGATTGCAATCTGTAACACGTTGATGCTCACCGGTACAGCAGACAGATAGTACATTTCGGGATCCATGGGGATGATGTGGAATTCCCCCTGGAGAAAAATCAGCGACAGGGCCACACCGTTGCCGATGATCATGCCCAGTCCCACGAGGCGCATGGTCATCGCCACGAAGATGTTGCGTACAAATCGCTTGGAGCCACCGAGCGAGCGCAGCAGACCAATGGTGGGTGTTTTGTCGAGGATGATGATGAACAAGCTGGATATCAATGTCATGGCGGCAACACAGCACATTAGCACGAAGATGACCACGACGTTGGTATCGAGCAACTCGAGCCAGTTGAGATAGATTGAACCGGTGTGTGTCACGTTGTCGACGACCTCCACCTCGGCGCGCCCGTCGCGATTTGCCTGGTCGACCAATGCCGATTGCAGATTGGTGGCTATGACGGGAATGTCGATGGCGTCAAAGTCGTCGCTCAGTGCGATGGATGTGCCGGTCAGCGAATCGACACCGTTGAGTTGCTGCAGCCCTCGTAGCGAACCATAGGCTACGGTGTTGTCGTAGTCGCCAAAGTCAGAATTGTATAAACCCGCAATTGTGTAGCGGCGCATCTTGACATTGTTGTCGACAAAGAAACAGCATGTCACGCGTTCGCCAACCTCAAGCCCGAGCTTGTCGGCGACTTTCTTCGAAATCACAATCGCCGTGTCGCAATCGCCTGATGCGAAGTCGGGTAGGGCGCCGGCTACGATGTTGGCGCGTTCAAAGGATGTGTCGTGGTGACTGTCAAATCCGTTGATGAGTATCGTGTGGAAATCGTCGTTGGTCTTGATGATGGCGGGCTGTACGAGCGAGAGTGATTTGTTAGTCCCCTGGCAAGTCTTGTCGATGACCGAAGTGAGTGTCGAATCGAGTCTCACAAAGTGGTCTTGTCGCCCGGTCTCGTAGGAGTATGGTGCATTGACGCTGATTGGCGGATTGAATCCGTCGACCTTGGCGCGTATCTGCTGCTTGAACCCGACGGCTACGGCGAGAGTGAGCAGCATGACCGCCACAGCACACGACACCCCGGCGACAGCAATGACGCTGCCGACGCGGCTGCTCTGGCTGCCGGCTCCAATCTTCAGTCGGCGCGCTATGTAGAATGACAGGTTGGACATATCAAGTGCGAAGTTAGTGAGTTTTTGCCAAATTCACAACCTTTGACGTCGATAAACATCAGGACGCCTTCGAAGCTCGAAGACGTCCCTTTGGTTAAGACATCAAGATAAATTAAAATTCGAGGCTTAGATTCAGGCTAGTCTTTGATATATATTGAACTTAAAACTATAGTAAAAATCCAAATCGGATAAAAGCGCGTGCTATATCACACTATATTTATAATGGTGCCTTGTATTAACCTTTAAAAGCGCGAGCTTGCGGCCCGTGCTTGTCCAAAAAAACATATTTGACTTGTAGGTTTTTTAAAAAGTGGTGCAGCGAATCGGCCAACTGCACCACAACACTTAACGGTGTTAACCTAACAATCTTTTTTTTACACCGATTCTAATAATCAACTATATCTGATTGCACACCACAAAAATACATCAAATTTGGTTTAGTTGGTTTAGTCGGCGAGCAAAAAAAGTTTATGTTTTTTCCAGGAAAAGATACTTTTTTGTTTAGATTTTGTACACTTTTAGAAAAATGCTTTAAAAATCAGTTATTTATAACCTTTTGTCATAAAAACTGTCCAAGCTTGCATCCTGAGATGTGACATTGTTTCAAGTGTTAATTTAGTAATTGTTATAGTATTTTTTGATAAACCCCAAATCGACGTAATAACATTGTCTCAATACCGTATTATGGATGGACAAAAAAGTAGCATGATTGTGCGCTATCTGTACATTTTCAACATCCGGATCTCACGGTCAGCTCCAGCCTTTGACAACGTTTAGGGTGACAAAAAAACGCCTCCGGTGGCACCGGGGGCGTTTCTATGAAGGGGAGGCTCGGATGAGCCAAGTGGGTTAGTTGTTGAGCAGCTTGACAGTCGAGGCAGTGCCGTCTGAGTAGGTGAGGCGCACGATGTAGAAGCGGCCGTCTTTGGCGGCGGGCTTGGATACCGAGGTGCCGTTGAGGTCATAGTATTGCTCGTTGACGACGGTTTTGCCACTGTAGAGGCTATCCATGCCGGTCTTGTAGTCGATGTTGACAGTCTCCTTGCGCGAGTACTCGCCTTTGGTGACGGTGAGTGTCACCTCGCCGGTATATGTGTCCTTGACGGTGGCGTCGTTGCCAGAGAACTCAATCATATCGGCAGGGCTGGCAGTCCAGGTTATACCCGACGGATTGCCGACCTTGAAGTTGTGCGAGATGTTGGCTGTCGTTTCGCCATCTGCGGGGACAATCTGCGCGGCGTTGACCAATGTGGCGTCATGCTCGGCGAATGCGGCGGGAATCGGGTAGGTGTAGTCGTCACCGTTGACCCAATTCTCGTCAAGGTTGAGCTTGGTGAGTTCGGCGCGGGTGGCGGGAGTGGCTATCGAGGTGTCATGGCTGAGGCTGCCGTTCTCAGAGAGATAGTAGCAGTTTGTTGCCGAGTTACCTGTTGTCCAGAGGGTGGCAAGGGTGAGGTCAGAACCGATGACGTTGCCGCCCTGGTCGCTGGCGCAGTTGACTTTGCCGACGGTGTAGCAGTTTGAGAGTGTAGTCTTGGCCTTGACCGACTGGCCGAGGATGCCGCCGACACTCGATGCGCCGGTGACATTGCCAAAGTTGGCGCAATTCTCAATGCTCGAGGGTACCATGCCGGCAATACCTCCGATGGCAAATCCCGAGGGAGCTGTCGTGGTGGTTGATGTGCCGGTGGTGGTGCATGATGTCGAGACGTTGCCGAGGTTGACGCAGCCCGAGATTGCCGAGCCGGTGCCACCGCTGGCGCCGTTGTATCCGACGATGCCGCCGCAACGGTTCATTGAAGAGATCACGTCACCGAGGTTGATGCAGTCGGCAACCTGACAGTTGGCTCCGTATGCCGCGGAGACGATGCCACCGAGACCGTATGTGCCGGTGATGGTGCCGTAGTTGACACATTCCTGGATGGTGCTGTAGGCGTTGAGGTTGCCTACAATACCGCCGCCGCAACCTGCCATGGCATTGATGGCGCCGCGGTTTTCACATCCTACGATTACGACGGGATAGTCAGTGGTCGGAGCCTTGATGGCAGCGCCGGCGATACCGCCGCAGAATGTACCCTTGGTGTTGGTGATCGTACCTGAGTTCCAGCAGTTGGAGATTACCGAACCGGGGGTGTAGTAGCAGACGATGCCGCCCATGTAGTTTGATGCCGCCGAAGTGGTGAGATTGCCGGTGTTGTAGCAATTGTCAATCATCATGATTGCGGCTCCGACTGTCGAGCTGCTTGTAGCTGTGAGACCGCCGATATATACGCGGCCGCTGATGTCTGAGGCGTTGTAGCAATTGCTGATGGTGTAGAAGATTTCGTTCTTGGCCCCGGTGGCTTGGCCGATGAGACCACCCACATATCCTGAGTTGGCGATATTGACGAATGTGCACTTGTTGTAGCAATTGGTGAAGGTCGATTCGTAGGCGAGAGCCACGATACCGCCGATGTAGTTTGATGTTGTCGACGATGTGCCGGCGTTTTCGATTGTGCCCTCGTTGTTGCAGTTGTCAAATGTCACCTGTGTCTCGCATTCGGCAGCGATGCCGCCCAGATAGGTAGCGCCCTTGACGAGACCGCGGTTGCGGCAGTTGGTGAAGCTTGAACCGGTGAATGCCTTGCCGACAAGACCGCCGACATAGCCCTTGGCTGAAGCGATGACGCTACCGTCGAGCTGACAGTTGTCCATCTTGCCGTAGAATTGTCCGACGATACCGCCGGCATAGGTCTTGGCGTTGGTGGAGTAGCTTGATGTCACAGTGCCCTTGACGGTGAGATTCTTGACAACACCTTTGGTGTCGAGGTAGCCGATGGGTGCGGCATACTGCTGGGCTGAGGTGTAGTCATAGCCGGTGATGGCGTGGTTGTCGCCGTCGAGGGTAGCGTTGAAGTAGGTCGGTGAAACACCAAGCGGAGAGAAGGTGGCGCCGGTGAAGTCGATGTCGGCTGTCATCTTGAAGAATGTGTCGGTGAAGTCGTTACCGGTCTTGTTCATGAAGTCGGCAAGCAGATTCCAGTCGGCAGCGTTGTTGAGCAGATAGGGGTCGGCCTGAGTGCCCTTGCCCGAGAGGTCGAGCACGGGAATCGAGCGCAGGGGGATTTCCTTGGTGATCGAGCCGTTGACAGCGACGAGAGTGTCAAGAACGACGGTGGTGAACTCGCTGGGGACAACGAGGGTCGAGCCGTTGATGGCATAGGTGGTGCCCTTCTTGAGGCTCCATGTCATGCCGTCGGCGAGAGTGGCGTTCTTGTTGAGGTCTTGGGCATTGTCGGTGTCGGCAAATTTCACGACGATGGCAGCGGCCTTGTTGAGAAGCTCGTCATCGGCAAATGTCTTGAGCACGGGATATGCTCCGTCGCTGAACTGCCAGTATTGCGAGTCAAATCCGGTGATGCCGGCGGCGTTGGTGAGCACCGATGTGTTGACGCCGGTGCAACCGTCATGCTCGTCATTGGCAAAGGCACCGATGGGGAGAATCTGGGCGTCCCAGACATTGTTCGAAACAGTGCCCACTGTGCCCGATTCGCCGGCGATGCCGCCGCTGGTGAGAATGTCGCCGCACATCACGATGCCATATGAGATGCAGTTGGTGATGTCGTTCGTGCCGTTGCCGGCTGTTGTCGACGAGAGGTTCTTGGGAGTCGAGCCGGAGATGCCGCCGGCATTGCCTTCGGCTGCATAAACCGAGCCAGCGTTGAGGCAGTTGTTGATGATGCCGTTGATTTCACCGCCGGTGATGCCGCCGGCATATTTGAGGTTGCCTTTGCCAAGCTTCTGATAGCCCGGGGTGGCCTCGACGTGACCGACGTTCACGCAGTTCTCCATTGTGCCGTGGTGCGAACCCACGATACCGCCGGCATTGCGGTAGCCGGTCTTGATTTTGCCCGAGTTGTAGCAGTTGCGCACAATAGCGCCCTGGTTGGTCTGTCCGGCGATGCCGCCGATCCATGAGCTTTGACCGATGACGTCGGCATAGTTGCGGCAGTTCTCGATAAGACCGTTGCAGATGCCCACGAACGCGGCTGATGATGCGAACACCTGGATGTCGCAGTCGGCTGCGATGGTGAGGTTGCGGAGTTCGCCGTCGCTGGCGAGACGACCGATGAATCCGTTGTAGGCAGCGGCATTAGTGCTGGTGTCAACAGTGCCGAGACCGTCGGGGTCGTCTTCGGGCTTCACCTTCCAGACGATGTTGTTGATGCGCATGTTGTGGATGGTGTGGCCGTCGCCGTCAAAGATGCTGTGGAAAGTCACCGAAGTGTTGGTGTTGACAGAGAGACCCTTGAACTCGGTGTCGTACTCGAGGTCGATGTCGTTTGTCATCTTGAAGTGCATGCCAGAGTATGATACACCGCTGGTGCTGGTCATCTTTGACAGCTTGATGAGGTCGTTCTTGTCCTTGATGAGGAAGGGATTTTCGGCTGTGCCCTGGCCGGCAAAGTCAAGGGGCACGACATTGAGGGTGCGGGTGGTCATCATGCCTTCGCCATAGATGGCGATTGAGTCGGTGCCGAACGCGTAGTTGGTGTTGAGCTTGATGGTGCCGTTGTCGATGGTGGCGTATTTGCCCTGGTCGGTGTAGGCGCCATTGACGATGAACGATACCTTGGTGTTGCCGAGTGTGGTGAATGTGGCGTCACTCGTGCACATGGCGTATGTGGCGTCCTCGGACAGCACGATGGCTGTTGCCGACATTTTTGCGATGCCGCTGTCGGCACTGGTAGTAAGACGGGGATATGAGCCGGCTGTGAATGTCCATGCCGAGGCGTCAAAGCCCTCGGGTCCGGCGGCTGCGACGAGCTGCGATGTGTAGGCGCCGTGATTAGAGCCGAAGTCGGTCACCTGCTTGTCAAAGTAGCAATTGTTGAATGTGGGGGGAGCGGCGGTGCCGAAGTTGCCGGCGAGCTCGCGGCATTCGACTGTGGCGTTATAGTCGGTCGTCAGAGCCTTGATGACTGTTGCGGTATAGCAGTTGGTGAATGTGCTGACGGTGGTTGTCTCGTCGCTATTGACGCGATACTGTGTCAGACCGGCGAGACCGCCGGTGAGCTTGCTGGCAGATGCCGAGATTGTACCGGTAGAGTAGCAGTTGGTCATCGTGCCGAAGAACTGTGCCACAATGCCGCCGGTGTATGCCGACGAGTGATTGAGCGGCAGAAGGGTGGCGTTGGTGAAGCAGTTGGAGATTGTGGTGTTGGACGATGTGCCGGTGATGCCACCCATGCGGCAGGGATATGACGAGTTGAGGCCATAGATCTCGCCGTTGAAGTAGCAGTTGTCGATGGGGCTGGTGTTGGCTGCGCCGACGAGACCGCCAACGGGAGGAATGGTGGTGCCAGAAACGGCGACTATGATGTCGACATTGGAGGCGTGCGAGTTCTTCAGCGAGCCGGTGAGCTGCGCGGTGAGTGAACCGCAGAAACCGTTGCCCGAGATGATGGTGGAGTTCTCGACCGAGCAGTTGTTGACGGTCTTGGCAATCGCGGCTATGCCGGCTGCGCCCTGTGACGGGCACTGGATATAGGCGTTGTTGACGTGAACGTTGTCGATGACTCCATAGTCCTCGGTGGCAAGCACGGCGGGCATCATCGATGATGTGTAGACATAGGCTTTGTCAAAGTTGACGTTCTTGACGGTGCTTAGTGTGTCGAGTTGGGCGAAGAATGCCGCATATCTGTCGCTGCGCGAGAGATAGAGGTTTTTGATGGTGTGTCCGTCGCCGTCAAATGTTCCGGCAAAGTGGTGTGTGGCGTCGCCGATGGGTTCGATACGACGGTTGTCGAGGTCGATGTCGGCTGTCATCTTGAAATACTTGCCTTGGAACGGACGGGCGTATGTTGTGCCGTCGCTGGCAAGACCGCTGGCGTCGTCAGAGGCTGACACCATGTTGCCGAGGAGCTCGAGGTCGTCGTATGACTTGATGAACCATGGGCTGGCGGCTGTGCCTTCGCCGTCAAATTCGGTCGAAGTGAGCGGGTCGGGGTAGGAGACATCAAACGGCAGGTCGATGGTCGACTCTGTCACAAGACCGATCCAGTACTTCGAGCCATAGATCATCGACCAGTTTGACATCTTGAACTGACGTGTGTTGGTAGAGGCGGCAATGTTGATGTTGTCGCTCCACGATGTCGGGGTACCGCTGTCGTCAAGCACGACGTCGCCGACGGTGTAGTAGCTGGCGGTGGCAGTCGTCTGATAGCCGACTTGCGATTTGATTACCGCCGATTTGTCGCGATTGAGGTATATGTCGACGTCATGACCGAGATTGCGGAAGTTGGTGATGGTCACTGTGTTGGGGCTCGACTGCTTGGCAATCACGGGATAGGTGTCGGTGACATCTGATGTGACGTGCGACATCGTGGCGTTGCCCTTCTGGTATGTGGTGTTGTAGAAGGCGTCCATGATGTTTCCCGAGTAGTCGCCCGAGGTGATGAAGATGCCCCAGATGCCGTCGATCGACAGTGTGCCGTCGTCATTGCACGAGATGGTGACGTCTTGTGTGGTGACGCGGTAGCCGGTCGAGGCGCTGACAACACCGATGTTGAGCGCGCCATAGTAGGTCGAAGTGGCTATCTTTTGCCATGGGATGGTGATGTTGCCGGTGTCCTCGTGGTAGAAACCATAGAGGGTCGTGGCACTCTGCCAGAATCCTTCGAGGTAAACCGAGTCGTTGCCCTCAACCTTGCGGATGTTGATGGCGTTGCCGCCCGATGGAGATCCTGAGGCAGCGCCTTTGTAGGTCATGATCCACTGGCCAGTGAATGACGATGCCGGAGCTTTTGCCATCTTGCGTGATGCCTTTCCGCTGGCGTTGGCAGCTCCTTCGTTGAGAACAAGAGATCCGGGAGCGATGGCTTTTGCCGTGGCAAAGGCGTCTGGCACCGGACTCAGCGTCATCGCCCGCTGGGCCTTCGAGGCTCGGGTTGGCGATTTCGGTGGCTGCTGCAACAGATTGACAGTGCCGGATGCCTGGTAGGGAATGGCCTCTTGTGCCGAGGCGCAAGCCAGGGAAACGACAACAGCCAACCCGGCAGAGCCGAGTCGCTTGAATGTTTTCATAAGCTTTTTCATTTAAAAAAGTAAATATAAAGTTATTGTAGGGAGTTTTACTTGCTTAGAAAGTCAGCTTCATTGTATTGGAGGGAGTCTTCACGATATAGCATCCGCGCGAGGGAAGTCGCAGTTGTGCTGCGCCGTCACTGATGACAGCGCTTGCCACGCGGCGTCCGGCGATGTCGTAGAGCGCAGCCGTGCCGTTGTCTGCCGAGCAGCGTATGGTCAATATGTCGCCGTTGATGCACAAGTCGGCAGTTGCGTCAGCGTTGTCGATTGTCGTCGATGCGATTCCGGTGGTGGTGTCGTCTTGACGGATGAGCATGATGTCGTCGAGCCATACCTTGGAAATTGTCGAGCCAGAGAGTTCCTTGATTTGGAAACATAGGTTGTGGGCGATATCCTCGGGGATTTCGATGGTTTGTTCGACTGTCGTACCCTTGGCGACGGTGATTGCTGTCGAACTGTCCGACACGAGGGCAGTCCACGCGTCATTGTAGCTGTCATGGTAGAGCACATTGATTACCGCTGACAGTGTGCCGGCGTTGGTGGCGCGGAAAGACAATTGCGATGTTTTGCCAGAGATGACGCTGCTCTCGACAATCGAGCCGCGCACCATCGAGACAGCGTGTTTCCCAGTGCAATATGATGAGTTGCTGGGACTGGCGACTTGTGCCTTGGTGAAAGTCCATGTGCAGAACGAGCCTTGCACGCCGCTGTCGTTGGAGCCGCTGGTGGTGACCGACTCCCAGCCTTCGCGCAGGATGTCGATGGGGTCGTTGACGATGTTGAACGTTATGTCGCCGTTGCTGTTTTCGACAATGTTGTCGATGGCGAACTCGGGCGGCAGCTTGGTCCACGACTGGAGACTGGGCGAGGTCTGAGAGCTCAGCGACGTGACGCCACCTGTGCCGGGGAAAGGGTCGCCGCCTGAGTCTGACGTCACCGAATCCTCGACTTTGGGAGTGGCGCGCAGCAACTCATAGTAGTTGTGCTCGGGGTTGATGTTGAGCTTGTTGTTGGTCCACGACTTGACGTCGGTAGAGTCGACACGGAACACGAGCATGCCGTGTCCGGGGACATATTTGTTCCACTTGGACTCCTTGCCGTTGCGACGGTTCTCGAGCAGGAAATACTCGTTGTCTTGCGCCGTGCCGATCATGTATCCATGGTTCGAAGTATCGATGTCCTTGAGCGTGTAACTGCCGGTGGCACTGATGACCTCGGGGGTGGTGAATCCGCTCTGGAATCGCTCGAGCAGCGAATATCCCGCCGGGGTTTTGGACTCGTTGAGATAGCTGCCCGACGCCATCAGCGACCATTTGCCGGGGTGGGCGCTGGTGCCTCCCGAGCTGGCATAGTCGGTGTCGTATTCGTCCTTGAGACCGAGCACATGTGAGAACTCGTGACATATAGTGCCGATGCCATCGAGCTTCTTGCTGCTCGACAAACCATAGATTTCCACAGAGCAGGCATAGCGGCTGAGGCTCACACCGTCAAATGTGGTGCCGGTGAGACTCCATGCGTGCGGCCAAATCAGTCGGCTGTCATTGTTCGTGAAATTTGACCCGGGACCGGCGAAGATGAGATAAAACATGTCTACTGTGCCATCGCCGTCGCTGTCGTATTTGGAGAAATCGACTGTCTCGTCGGCGGCTTCACAAGCGGCCTTGACCAGAGTGCGAGCATTTTCGGTGCCGCTGGCATAGTACATCGAATAGTCGATGGTGACCGGACCCACGACGTCAAACTGTGGATCGAAGGCGCCCGTCGAATTGTCGTAGAAGTAGTCGCGGACACTGCCCGTGCAAGACACGGTCTTGCCGTTGGCGGTATATCCAGTGTAGTCCTTGGTGTTTATCAATCCGCCAAACAACTCTTGAGGGTTGTCGATAGAGAATGTGCGGTCGTTGTATTCGACAAGGATGACAAGACCCCTGAACTGTTTGTAATCGTAGACGCCGCGTCCCGGTGCGTCAAACTTGGCAGAGGCACGGTCGGCTCGCATCGCAGACTGGGCGGCTGTAGGCTCGGGGGCGATGTAGCGCTGCACTGAACTGAGAAACTTTTGCTCATCAATCGAACGCATTGCCATATCATGCGCCACGATGTCTGTAGCGCACAATTTGCCGTCGTCGAGCCGAGCATATTTATATACCCCATTGCTATCTTGCACGACTGTATAGCCGTCGGCAGTTGTGACAAAGTGTGAGAACTCATCGCCATGCAGGGAAATCGTGAGCGTCGCCCCATCGGGTTGGGGAACAATTGCCGGCGATGGATTGGCGATGACAGCCCTTGCCGGCGACGCCAGCAAGACAGAAAGAAGCATCAGGCTAAGGACCTTTCTAACCCTTATATTAAGGAATCTATTTACATTATTATGATAGGAGCGCATTATAAATATAATAGTAGTGTATTATGTTATTTTTGATATTTGTACTGCCGTTCAGGAATATAATCTCCCGCAAATGGTAGTAAAGCCATGCATCATCTTGCAAAATTACAATTATTTTCTAAAAATCAAACAATTTTACCATAAAAACACTAAAAAAATGCACAAGAAAGATTCCAAAAAGAAGTGCATCTGCAATATCATTAAAGAGACATGGCAAGATGAAAGGCGGGTGGGGGAGAAAGGAAACGCGCGCCAGTCACAGGCGCGCGTCAACTTTCTAAGACTTTTTATATTAAACCAAAAAGAGTATTGTTGTCAGGCTTCTTCAAGAGATTTGCCGCGGGAGCGGATGATGTCTGACGGAGTGTCGCCAAAGTGTCTCTTGCAGTATTGGGTGAACGCCGATTCGCTCTCAAATCCCATTTTGTACATCAGGCCTTTGACGGTGACGTTGGGCATGGAGGCGAGGTAGAGTATGCGGCGGTTGTTGTAGTTTGCCAGCCATTTCTTGGGGCTGATGTCGCCGAATTCTTGTTTGAATTTCTCGTAGAATGCCGATCGGCTCATGCCTGAGCGGGCTATCATCTCGCTGACGTCTTTGACGGTGCCTACTGCCTGGAAGCAGAACATTCTGAAGTCGATGGCGTCGCCGATGAGTGGCCACAGGAATTTGACAAGCGTCTCCTTGTTGTAGAAGGTGCGCATGAGCAGGAAGAATTCGTCGGTTTTGATTTTGTGGAAGTGGTAGCAGTTTTGACCGCTGTTGAGGTATAGGCACACCATGTCGAGGAACATTCTCAGCTCGCGATTGATGGGCACGATGCTCATCTCGCAGGCGATGTCGCCTTTGACGTCGCGGAATGTCTCGGGTGCGAGTGCCGAGCAATGGAAGTTCCATTTGTCGAATGATAGCGCCACGGCTTTTGTTTGTTCTGTGAACTCAAGTTTGAAGAATGAGTTTGACGTGATGAGGAACATTTCGCTTGAGTGTGCGTATTTAGTGGGGTAGGTCATGCAGTTTACTTTCACACAACCGTCAAGCACAAAAAGCACAAAGTTGTTGTCGCTCGCCTCCTTTGATATTTCATGGCCGGGAGCGCACTCCAAGTAGCGAAAACCAATCTTCACGTCTTTGACAGAATTTGGGCATGCATAATGTTCGCTTATGACAGGGACATCAGAGTAAAATAGCTTGTTCATAAATATTTAAGGGCGTTTTATCTCTGTGTCGATGATACAGAAGAGATTTTCATAAGTAGATTGAGAAAAAGAAGTGTATATGTTTTGTATAGTAAGATATGTCTGATAATCGGTACAAAGATAATGCGTCAAAATGCAAAATCAAACACCTGCGATGTTAAAATTAAGAGAGAAAAAACGCCGATTTGGTGGCAAACGTGACAAAATGTAGAATTACATAAGTATTACAAAACAAATGGGCGTTAAATTTGCGTTAAAACGTGAAATCTAAATCTTAAATGCTTTTCTAATTTTGACAAAGTGTCAATTAAGTTAAATATTCAAAACGAACTGTAACATGTATGTTTCTGTTGTTTTCCGTTTGTGTTTGGCAGACCCAAAAAAAATTGCTAATTTTGCACGTTAATAATATAGTAAAATCGTCGTTTTCCGACACTAAAATACTTTGCACTAGTGATTACACAAGAACAACTCAAAGAAGCCGTAGACCGCAAGGATGCCCTCAAGCGATACCTTGACATTGACGGCAAGAAAATTCAAGTGGAAGAAGAGGAGCTGCGCACTCATGTGCCCGACTTCTGGGAGCATCCCAAGGAAGCCCAGCAACAGATGAAGAAAATCAAGGACTTGCAGGCTTGGATCAATGGGTATGCCGAAGTCGAGGGGGCTGTTGACGAGCTTGCCACCGGATGGGAGTTCGTCAAAGAATGTCTCATCGAGGAGCATGAGCTTGATGCTCTCTACAAGGATGCCATCGAGAAAATCGAGGACCTCGAGTTGCGCAACATGCTGCGCCGCGAAGAGGACAAGATGGGTGTCGTGCTCAAAATCAACTCTGGCGCCGGTGGCACCGAGAGCCAGGATTGGGCGTCGATGCTCATGCGCATGTATCTGCGCTGGTGCGAGAAGCATGGTTACAAGACCTCAATCGCCAACCTTCTCGAAGGTGACGAGGCAGGCATCAAGTCGTGTACAATCAATGTTGAGGGCGACTTTGCCTATGGTTACCTCAAAAGCGAGAACGGTGTGCATCGTCTGGTGCGCGTGTCGCCCTACAATGCCCAGGGCAAGCGCATGACTTCGTTCGCGTCGGTGTTTGTCACGCCTCTCGTCGACGACACCATCGAGGTCAAAGTTGACCCGGCTTGTGTGTCGTGGGACACATTCCGTTCGGGCGGCGCCGGCGGTCAGAACGTCAACAAGGTGGAATCGGGTGTGCGTCTGCGCTACCAGTACACCGACCCATACACTGGTGAGCAGGAAGAGATTCTCATTGAGAACACCGAAACCCGCGACCAGCCCAAGAACAAGGAGAACGCCATGCGTCAGCTGCGTTCCATTCTCTATGACAAGGAATTGCAGCACCGTCTCGAAGAGCAGGCCAAGATTGAGGCCGGCAAGATGAAAATCGAGTGGGGCAGCCAGATACGTTCTTATGTGTTCGATGACCGTCGCGTCAAGGACCACCGCACCAACTACCAGACCAGCGATGTCAATGGAGTGATGGATGGCGACCTCGACGAGTTCATCAAAGCATATCTCATGGAATTTGCCGGCAATGAAGAGTAAGATTACAGTAGTCAAGGTAGGCGGCGCCGTTGTCGAAGACCCCGCGTCGCTCTCGTTGCTTCTCGACAGCGTTGCCAAGTTGCCGGGTTCTGCCGTGCTTGTTCATGGCGGAGGCCGCTCGGCTACGGCGTTGGCGCGTCGACTCGGCATCGAGCCGGTGATGATTGATGGTCGTCGCGTCACCGACAGTCAGATGCTTGAGGTCGTGACAATGGTCTATGGTGGCTTGGTCAACAAAAACATTGTGGCTCAGTTGCAGTCTCGCGGCATCAATGCCATTGGCCTCACAGGTGCCGACATGAATTTGATTGTCAGTGATATGCGTCCCAAGCAGCCCATCGACTTCGGTTTTGTCGGAGATGTGCGCAAGGTCAACGCCGGAGCTCTCGACGTTCTTGTTGCCAATGGCTACTTCCCGGTTGTCGCGCCGCTCACACATGATGGCAAAGGCAATATCCTGAATACCAATGCCGATACCATTGCCGCTTCGGTGGCTCTCGGACTGGCTGAGAACCACGACGTTACACTGGTCTACTGCTTTGAGATGGATGGTGTACTCGCCGATGCTTCAGACCCCGCGTCGGTGATTTCGGACATCACTCCCGAATCTTACAAGGGGCTCAAAGAGACTGGGGTTGTCAGCGGTGGCATGATTCCCAAGCTCGACAACGCTTTCGCGGCGCTCGATGGCGGCGTGTCAAAAGTCGTCATCACATCCGCCAAAGCTCTTGGCATCCCCGGCAAAGGCACCTCAATAACCAAATAACTACACATTATTTATTAAGGATGAAACGATTCGTGTCTCTTCTCGCCGTTTTGGCTTGTTTGTTTGGTCGCGGTCATGCCATCAATACCGATGACCAGCGCTCGCTGTCAATCTATCAGATTATGGTGGCGTCGTATCAGCATGCCCCTGCGGGTGCTCCCGGATACACACAGATGTGGGGCCCAGACGAACAGACAAAAAACGGAAACCTGCGCGGTATAATCAATTCGCTTGATTATATCAAATCGCTGGGAGTCAATGCCATCTGGTTGACGCCAATCTTTGACTCGTCAGAGGCTTTGGGCGGCGAAAAGTTGCGGGCAACGGGCTACTTCACCAACGACTACTTCAAAGTAGACCCTCATTTTGGCACAGAGGCAGACTTCAAAGAACTCGTTGACAAGGCACACGAAAGAGGCATGTATGTTATCCTTGATGGCGTATTCGGTCATCATGGAGGCGTCACCACACCGTCGCCCTCCGGCTACACCATCGACTGCACCGAGTCTGGCAACGACCGCAACGAGGGCACCGGCAATGTCGCCTATCCCGGATCGCTTGACTACTTCAAGGAAGTGGCTACATGGTGGATAGACAAATACAATGTCGACGGATGGCGACTCGACCAAGCCTATCAGGCATGTCAGGGCAACCACAACTACTGGAACGAAATTCGCGGAGCGGTTGAGAAACTTTGCGATGAGCGTCGTGCCCGTGGCGAAAAGTGGGGTGTTCTGGGGTATATGGTAGGCGAGGACTGGGGCAATGCCGAGACGATCAACAACGGCGTCTACAACAACGGTGGTTTGACCAGCGCTTTCGATTTTGATGGCAAGGAGCTGATTAGCGGACCGATGCAGTCGCTCGACAGCGAGGGCCTTGCCAATGGATTCAACGACATCATCAAGGTGCTGTCAACTCCACGCGAGCGCGGCTATGTCAACGATGAGGTGATGCCCAACCTTTTCCTCACCAACCACGATGGCTATCGTCTTGCCGACCATTTCAGTCAAGACGACCCCTATTTTTATGAAAAGCAGATGACGCGATTCGCAATACTCGCCGCCTATAATGGTCCGATAACCGTCTATTATGGCGACGAATACGCCGACATCACAACCGATACCCATGGCGGCCAGAAGGATAATGTCGCGCGCACCAGCGGACACCTCGAGCCACGCAACGACCGCGAGGCAGCACTGAGAGACTACCTCGCGCAGGCTATGACTTTCCGTCGGGAGAATCCCGCGATGTGGCGCGGAGTCACCAGCTTTGAGAAGACGCGCGTCGCCGACGTCAATGTGCTGATTGTCGACAAGAAAGACGAGGCGACCGGCAACGAAGTTGTAATCATCTTCAGCGACGGCGATACCACTGTGCCCGTCAACGTGTTGAAACGTCCCGTAGACGTCGACGCCTGGCGGCCAGAAATCATCAAGGTCAAATAATTCCTGAGAAAAACTCTGATATTCCAATCATAAAAAAAGATTCATAAACTTGAGATTCATCATACATTACAATAATGGCAAGTTCTAAGAATTATACAGATCTCGACTCGATGGTCGGCAGCAATGGCGGCTCGACCGGCGGACGCAAAAAAGCTCCCTCGAAAAAGGGGGGACAACCAACTGAGCGTGCGCGCAGGATAGTGAAGAAACTGTGGATCGCCGCGGGATGCGTTGTCGCGGCAGTGATGCTGTTTTTTATCGCCGCCTACAACGGATGGATCGGATATATGCCTCCCGTCGAGGAACTAAAGAACCCCCAAGACAAGTTTGCATCGGTTGTGCTGACATCCGATGGCGTCGAGATGGGTCGTTTCTTCAAGGACCAGAGCAACAGAGTCTATGCCGACTACTCGGAGATTTCGCAGAACGTCATCGACGCTCTTGTAGCCACCGAGGATGTGCGCTTCGAGTCTCACTCGGGCATCGACCTCAAGGCATTGACCCGCGCCGTGACCAAGACGCTGATCCTGGGCAAGAAGAGCGCCGGCGGTGGTTCGACCATCACACAGCAGCTTGCCAAGTTGCTATACACACCGCAGAGCGATGGCTTCTACGCACGCATGGTGCAGAAGCCTATCGAATGGATGATTGCAATCAAACTCGAACGCTACTACTCGAAGGAAGAGATCATCAAGATGTATCTCAACCAATTTGACTTTCTCTATAACGCCGTGGGCATCAAGTCGGCGGCGCAAGTTTACTTCAACAAAGAGGCAAAAGACTTGAGCTTGCTCGAATCGGCATTGCTGGTTGGCATGGTCAAGAATCCAGCCTACTTCAACCCTGTGCGTCATCCCGAACGCGCGATAAACCGTCGCAATGTCGTGCTCGAGCAGATGGTCAAGGCCGGGATGCTCGACGAAGATGAGTACAACCGACTTTGCAACGAGCCCCTGGGACTCGACTTCCACCGCATCAGCCATAGCGATGGCATCGCGCCATACTTCCGTGAGGAGTTGCGCCGCTACCTCACCGCCAAAAAGCCCGACAAGAACGACTATCCCACATGGGACAAAGAAAGTTTTGTGGCGGATTCGATCCTTTGGGTCAACAATCCCCTCTATGGTTGGGTTCAGAAGAATCCCAAAGCCGACGGTAGCTACTACAACATCTACAACGACGGATTGAGAATCCACACAACCATCGATTCAAGGATGCAAGCCTATGCCGAAGAAGCTGTCAATGAGCACATGAGTGACCTGCAACGCAGATTCTTCAAGGAAAAGGCCAAGTCGTCAAGAGGTCCGTACACCACCAATCGCGATGAGCTCTCTGACGACGTATACAATAGAATCGTCAAGAACTCCATCAATCAGAGCGAACGCGCTCGCGTCGCCCGCATTGCCGGCAAGACCGAACAAGAATTGATGGCAGAGTTCAACACTCCATACGACATGACTTTGTTCTCATACAGCGGTCCTGTCGACACAACGATGACACCGCTCGACTCCATCAAATATGTCAAGTCGCTGTTGCGCACCGGATTCATGGCTATGGACCCCCGCAACGGTCAGGTCAAGGCTTATGTTGGCGGTCCCGACTTCAGATTCATGCAATATGACATGGTGTCCAAGGTCGCCGTCAGGTGGGTTCGACCGTCAAGCCCTACCTCTATACATTGGCGATGGAGGATGGCAAGACCCCGTGCGACCAATACCTCAACACCCAGCCCACTTTCCATCTCGATACTGGAAAAGATTGGTCACCTCGCAATGCGGGTTCTGCCAGAATCGGCGAAATGGTGGACTTGCGTTGGGCACTCACCAACTCAAACAACTGGATTTCGGCAAGGCTCATCAGTGACATTGGTCCCGAACGCCTTGTCAAGTTCATGCATTCTCTTGGCATCACCGGCAAGATTGACCCCGTGCTTGCGCTCGCGCTCGGTCCATGCGAAATCTCCCTCAAAGAGATGGTGGCAGCATACAGCACCTTTGCCAACAAGGGTATGCGCGTCGATCCCATCTATGTGACAGCCATTACAGACAACGCCGGCAACGTCATCGAGGAATTCAAACCCAACCAGACAGAGGTCATCAGCGAGAAAGCATACTACCGCATACTCTCCATACTGCTCAACGTCGTTGACAGCGGTACCGGCAATCGCCTCAGACGCGCCCCCTACAATCTTGTGGCTCAGATGGGTGGCAAGACCGGTACCACCAACTCCAATTCCGACGGATGGTTCATGGGCTTCACTCCCGAGCTGGTTGCCGGAACATGGGTTGGCGGTGACGAACGCTACATCCACTTCAACACGATGGCAAATGGTCAGGGAGCCGAGATGGCATTGCCCATCTATGGCAAGTTCATGCGCAAGGTCTATAACGACAAGACTTTGCCCTACGACCAGTCATCGAGATTTGTATTCCCCGACTATATCGACCTGTGCGAAGGCGGAGGCGCGGTAAACGAAGAGGTGGCAGAGAGTACAATGGCAGATGCTTTTGATTGACAGTCAGATTTTTAAACAAATTATAGCCAACACAATTTTTACTGTCTAACACAACTGTTTCTTTTTTTATGATTGATCTCTTAATGCCACTGGCAATTTTTAACGCGCAAGATTTTTTTGAATGGTTTGTGAGGAACGCCATGGAGAATGGCTACCTCCTGGTGTTCATCTTCATGGTGATCGAAAGCTCGTTCATCCCCTTCCCGTCAGAGGTCATAGTGCCGCCGGCAGCATATATCGCTGTCACTACGGGTTGCATGAATATCCCCATGATTGTTGTCTCCGCAACTGCCGGCGCTCTTGGTGGCGCAATCATCAACTACTATCTCTCGGTGTGGATTGGCCGCCCCGTGGTCTATAGTTTTGCTGATTCGCACATCGGTCATGCCTGTCTCATCGACCGAGCGAAGGTCGAGAATGCCGAGCGCTATTTTGACAAGCATGGCGCCATTTCAACTCTTGTGGGCAGACTCATTCCCGCTGTTCGCCAGCTCATCTCGATACCCGCCGGTCTTGCTCGCATGAATATCGGCAAGTTTATGTTATACACCTCGTTGGGTGCCGCCATCTGGAATTGCGTTCTCGCCGGATTGGGCTATTGGCTTGGCAAAACATACAACGTCGGCGTCGACAAACTATATGAACTCGTCGAGAAATACAACGACAATCTGACCTATGTCGGATATGGCATCGGCATTGTCTGCGTGCTTGTCATCGTCTATAACGTTGTCAAGAAACGCCGCGATAAAAAAGCCGAGGACAAAAATGCCGTCTAAAATTTGGTCTTGTCGGCTTGATTTATTAAATTTACACACTAAAATTTAAATCTTGATAGACATGATAGTATCGCCTTCCATGCTTTCGGCTGATTTCGGCAATCTTGACAAGGATGTCGAAATGGTAAATCGTTCAAATGCCGATTGGTTTCATCTCGATGTGATGGACGGAGTCTTCGTCCCCAACATCTCGTTTGGCTTTCCCGTGATAAACGCCATTGCCAAGCGCGCCATGAAGCCTCTCGACGTGCATCTGATGATTGTGCAGCCCGAACGCTACGTCTCGCAAGTGCGCGACAGCGGCGCCGCCATCATGAACATACATCAGGAAGCGTGTGTGCACCTGCATCGCACCGTGCAAGAAATCAAGCACGCGGGCATGAAGGCTGCAGTGACCCTCAATCCATCAACTCCCGTGGTCATGCTCGAGGATATCATCGCCGACCTCGACATGGTGCTGCTCACGAGCGTGAACCCCGGATTTGGCGGACAATC
>X1_Eurasian_Beaver__coassemble_41_pt1 | contig 19818 bp, 13 predicted proteins | sample X1_Eurasian_Beaver__metabat2_high_PE_005 | metagenome-assembled genome bin X1_Eurasian_Beaver
CGCCGATCTCGACCGTGTCGGCGAGGATCCCAACCGTGTACTCAACGTGTTCTTCCCCCTTCTGTCAGCCAACAGCGACGACGAGATGATGGAAATCTCCATCGAAGCCTCCAAGAAGCTCAGCGACTACCAGACCTCGATCATCCTCAACGAGGGACTGTGGAAAAAAATCAAGCAGGTGTGGGACAACCGCGACAAATACAATCTCGACCCCGAGCAGCAGATGTTGCTCAAGAAAACCTACGAGTCATTCGCTCTTTCGGGTGCCAATCTCGAGGGTGAGGACCGCGAGACTTACAAGAAACTCAATGCCGAGTTATCGACCCTGACCACCCAGTTTGGCCAGAACGTCCTCAAGGAACTCAACACATATGAAATCTGGCTTGGTAAAGACGACCTTGCCGGACTCCCCGAAAGCTCAATCGAGGCAGCCGCTCATGCCGCCAAAGAAAAAGGCCGCGAAGGCGAATACCTCTTCACCCTTGCCCAGCCCACCTACATGGCGTTCATGAAGTATTCGAGCCGTCCTGACCTGCGCGAGAAATTCTATCGTCTCTACAACGGTCGCAACCAGCAAGGCGAGTACTCGAATGTCGAGATTATGGCAAAAATCGCCGACGTCCGCCGGCAGATAGCCAATCTGCTCGGCGAGCCCACCTACGCCAACCAGTCGCTCAAAACAACCATGGCAGGCAACCCCGAAAACGTCTACAAACTCCTCGACCAACTGCGCGACGCCTACAAGCCCGCCCAGCAGGATGAGTTTGAAGAGCTCGGAATCTTTGCCTCGCTCATCGAAGACCGTCCCGTCAAGCTCCAGCCCTGGGACTACAGCTACTATTCGAATATGCACAAGAAAGCCAAATATTCGTTCAACGAAGAAGAGCTGCGACCCTACTTCGAACTCTCAAACGTCGTTGATGGCGTCTTTGGCCTGGCAACAAAACTATATGGTCTGAAGTTTACCGAGAATCCCAACATCGACGTCTATCATCCCGACGTCAAGGCATACGATGTCACCGGCGAGAACGGTGAATTTGTCGGTGTGCTCTACACCGACTTCTTCCCCCGTGCTTCCAAGCGTCCCGGCGCGTGGATGACCGGATTCAAAGACCAGTACATCACCGACGAAGGCGTCAACTCTCGCCCCCATGTGTCGATTGTGATGAACTTCACCAAGCCCACTGGCGACAAACCCTCGTTGCTCACCCCCTATGAAGTCGAGACCTTCTTGCACGAGTTTGGCCACGCCCTGCACGGCCTTCTCGCCAACACCAAGTATGCCTCGCTGTCGGGCACATCAGTATATCGCGACTTTGTCGAATTGCCCTCGCAGTTCAACGAAAACTACATGACTGAAAAGCAATTCCTCGACACCTTCGCCAAGCACTACAAGACTGGCGCCACCGTACCCGGCGAACTCGTCGAGTCGCTCATCGCGTCATCCCAATATGGCGCCGCCTATGCTTGTCTGCGCCAGCTTTCCTTCGGCTATCTCGACATGGCATGGCACACCACCACCGCTCCCGTGAGCGACCCCGTGAAGTTTGAGAACGACGCCATCGCCCGGGTGAGCATGTTCGCTCCCGTGTCGGGCACGATGATTTCGCCCCAGTTCAGCCACATCTTCTCGGGCGGTTACGCTGCCGGCTACTACAGCTACAAATGGGCAGAGGTTCTCGATGCCGACGCTTTCTCGGTGTTCAAGAAGAACGGCATCTTTGACCGCAAGACGGCAGACTCATTCCGCACCAACATCCTCATGAAGGGCGGCACCGAAGACCCCGCCGAGCTCTACCGCCGATTCCGCGGCGGCGACGCGACAATCGACGCGCTTCTCATCAGAGACGGAATCAAAAAATAACAACGACATCATGCAATCGACATCAACCGACAGTCCAACCCCGATAACCGGCTTGAATGTCGATTGCTTTCTAATAGCCAGAACAGTCTAAAGATAATATAAAACAACATTTCTAACCTACAAAACTAATTGAAAGAGAAAACATGATGAAAGACATCATCCTCAAGGAATTTGCCGCGCGTTTTGGCGGCGAGCCCACAGTTTACGCCTCATCAGGCCGCATCAACCTTATTGGAGAACATACCGACTACAACGGCGGATTCGTATTCCCCGGCGCCATCGACAAGTGCATCATGGCAGCTATCCGACCCAACGGCACCGACAAGGTGCGCGTCTTTTCGATCGACATCAACGAGACAGCCGAATTCGGCCTCAACGAAGAAGACGCCCCCAAGGCACAATGGGCGCGCTACATCTTCGGCGTATGTCGCGAAGTGATCAAGCGTGGCGGAGAAGTCAAGGGATTTGACGCCGTATTTGCCGGCAACGTACCCCTCGGTGCGGGCCTCAGCTCTTCTGCCGCACTGGAAAGCTGCTTTGCCTTTGCTCTCAATGACATGTTCAACAACAATTCAATCGACAAGTTTGAACTCGCCCGCATCGGTCAGTCGACCGAGCACAACTACTGCGGTGTCAACTGCGGCATCATGGACCAGTTTGCATCGGTATTCGGCAAGAAAGGTCACCTCATGCGCCTCGACTGCCGTTCGATGGAGTTCGAATATTTCCCCTTCGACCCCAAGGGCTACAAACTGCTGCTCGTCGACTCGAAGGTGAAACACGAACTCGTGGATTCGCCATACAACAAGCGCCGCGAATCTTGCGAGCGCGTTGCCGCCAAACTCGGCATCGAGACACTGCGTGACGCCGACTTTGCTGACCTCGAACGCATCAAGGGCGAGATTTCGGAAGAAGACTACAAGCGTGCATACTATGTCATCGGCGAGAAACAGCGCGTGCTCGACGTGTGCGACGCCCTCGAAAAAGGCGACTACGAGACCGTCGGCGAACGCATGTACCAGACCCACGAAGGCATGTCGAAACTCTATGAGGTGAGCTGCGAAGAACTCGACTTCCTCAACGACGTTGCCAAGGAATCGGGCGTCACCGGTTCGCGCATCATGGGCGGCGGCTTCGGCGGTTGCACCATCAACCTCGTCAAGGACGAACTCTATGACGACTTTGTGAAGAACGCCAAGGAGAAATTCAACGCCAAATACGGTCACGAGCCCGTGATTTATGACGTTGTCATCAGCGACGGCGCTCACAAGGAATGTGCTTGCTGCTGCGGCAAATAAATCCATCAGCCGTCATGAACATCACGGAAAATAAGGTCGCCTCACCCAAGGGCGACATCACACTCTATACGCTCGTCAACGCCGGCGGCGCGTCTGTCACGCTGTCGACGCTCGGCGCCGGCATCGTCTCGGTGGTCGTGCCCGACAAGGACGGCAAGCTCGCCGACGTCGTGCTCGGATATGAGAACGCCGCCGACTATCTGTATGACGGTCCTTGCGCCGGCAAGGTCCCCGGACGCTATGCCAACCGCATCGCCAAGGGTCATCTTGAAGTCGCCGGCAAGGTCTACAGCCTCGCCATCAACAACGGTCCCAACGCTCTGCACGGCGGTCCCGAAGGCTTCCAGAATCAGATTTGGAACGGACGCGCCGATGGCAACAGCGTTGTGTTCACACTCTTCAACGCCGACGGACACGAGGGCTATCCCGGCAACATGATCGTAACCGCCCGCTACACCTGGAGCGATGACAATGTGCTGAGCCTCGAACTCAAGGCGGTGAGCGATGCCGACACCGTAGTCAACCTCACCAACCACGCATACTTCAACCTCGACGGCCACGATGCCGGAAGCATCCTCAACCACCGTCTGCTGCTCAACGCCGACAGCTATCTGCCCACCGACGACACGTTGATTCCCGTCGGTGCTCCGGCTCCTGTAGCAGGAACGCCCATGGACTTCGTTGCTTCGCATGCCATCGGCGACGCCATCAATGTCGATTTCCCAGCCCTCAAATATGGCAAGGGATACGACAACTGCTGGGTGATACGCCCCGGCGAAGGCGTGCGCACTGCGGCTGTGCTGCAGTCGGACAAGAGCGGTCGCACACTCGAGGTGCTCACCGACCAGCCCGGCGTGCAAGTCTATACCGGCAACTGGCTGGCAGGATGTCCCGCGGGCAAAGGCGGCGCCACCTACAACGACTATGACGGCGTTGCCATCGAGTGCCAGGCATTCCCCGACGCTCCCAATCGTCCCGACTTCCCCAGCACACTGCTCAAGGCGGGCGATACGTTCAAACGCGAAATCATTTTCAAATTCGGCAAAATATAAACATTATCACAGCGATGAAACCAACACTCTATGTCCTTGCCGCCGGCATGGGCAGCCGTTATGGAGGTCTCAAACAGCTCGACGGTGTCGGCCCCAACGGCGAGACAATCATGGACTATTCGATATATGACGCCATCCAGGCGGGATTTGGCAAAATTGTCTTTGTCATCCGCCATGACTTTGAGAGCGACTTTCGCGAGAAGGTGCTTGCCAAGTACGAGGGTCATGTCCCCGTCGAGGTCGTATTCCAGAGCGTCGACAATCTGCCCGAGGGCTTCAAATGTCCCGAAGGCCGCGTAAAACCCTGGGGCACGAATCATGCCGTGCTCATGGCAAAGGATGCCATCCACGAGCCGTTTGCCGTCATCAATGCCGACGACTTCTATGGCCGTGACGCATTCCGCGTCATCGCCGAGGAACTGATGCGTCCCCGCAGCCACAAGGGCGACTTTGCTATGGTGGGTTTCCGTGTGGGCAACACCATGAGCGAATATGGCACAGTGTCGCGCGGCGTCTGCGAGAACAAGGACGGCATGCTCACATCTGTTGTCGAGCGTACCGCCATCGGCTACAACGGCGACCACAAAATCGCCTTCACCGACGAGAATGGCGTCGAGCAGATTCTCGATCCCATGACCCCGGTGTCGATGAATATGTGGGGATTCACCCCCGAATATTTTGAGCTTGGCGAACGTGAGTTCAAGAAATTCCTCGACAAGAACGTCGATGTTCCCAAGGCAGAGATGGTCATTCCTCCCGTCATCGAATCGCTCATCAAGAGCGGTGAAGCCACCGTCAAGGTGCTCGACACCGACTCCAAGTGGTTTGGCGTGACCTATGCCGAAGACCGCCCCGCCGTCGTCGAAAAACTCGCCTCGCTCCATGCTTCGGGTCTCTATCCCAGCCCCCTGTTCAAGAAATAATCCCAATAGTTTTTTGTTTGAAGAAGGGTCAGCCGCGCGGTTGGCCCTTTTTGTTAGCAGTCGCTTTATCGGTTGGTGGAGAGGATGTCCTCGATGGCAGAGTTGATGCGTTTGCGTAGGTGGAGGGAGATTTGGCTGTTGGAGAGGAAGCGGTTCATGAGGTCGATGGCGTGGGTGAATTCGTGATGCTTGTCGGCGTATTCCATGATGGATTGGGCGAGTTTGGCGGTACTGTTGGCGAGGGCTTCGGTGAAGTAGTAGTTTCTTTCGGCAATGGCAAACAAGTGGAGTGCCTCGAACATGAGGTCGATGACATGGACGGCGCCGGGGTTGAAAGAGTCGAACTCCTTGAGCATTTTTTTGACGTGGGAGATGCGCGCCGAGCAGTAGCCGCGGCGTTTGGCGCGAAGAATCTCCTTCTTGAGTTTCTCGTAGTATTTGTCGCTGAGCTTCTTGACGTCGGGATTGAGAAAGAATTCGAAGTATGCGCTGAATTCCTTGCTTGCAGAATAGCAGTCGAGGATTATCTCGGTGAGTTGTTGGGCATCGAGATTCTGAAGCTCTTTTTTGAGGGTGGGTTTGGACATGCGGATGTGGTTGAAATAAAAAATCAGAGCCGACAATATGCGCTGTCGGCTCTGATTATATGGTGTTTTATTTGCTTTCGGGTTTGAGCCACTTGTCGAACCAGCGGAAGAAAAGTCGTTGCCAGAGAACGGCGTTCTGTGGTTTGAGAATCCAGTGGTTTTCGTCGGGGAAGACAACCATCTCGGCGGGGATGCCGCGGAGTTTGGCGGCGTTGAATGCCATCATGCCCTGCGAGGCGAGGATGCGGTAGTCGTATTCACCGTGCGAAATCATTATGGGGGTGTCCCAGCGGTCAACAAAGCGGTGGGGTGAGTTGGCAAATGTGCGCTGGGCAGCCTTGTTGTCCTTTTCCCAGTATGCGCCACCCATGTCCCAGTTGGCAAACCACATCTCTTCGGTTTCGAGATATTGGGCTTCCATGTTGAATATGCCGGCGTGTGCGAGGAGCGCGGCAAAGCGATGGTTGTGGTTGCCGGCGAGCCAGTAGATAGAGAATCCGCCATAGCTTGCGCCGGTGGCGCCGATGTGAGCGGCGTCGATGGCGGGCTCGTTGGCTTTCATGTAGTCAACGGCGGCGAGGTAGTCTTGCATATTCTGTCCGGGATAGTCCTTTGAGATTTGCTCTTCCCATTCGGTGCCAAATCCGGGCACGCCGCGGCGGTTGGGAGCAATCATGATGTAGCCGTTGGATGCCATGAGCGCGAAGTTCCAACGATAGCTCCAGAACTGGCTGACGGCGCTTTGGGGACCGCCCTGGCAGTAGAGGATGGCGGGATACTTCTTGGAGGCGTCGAAGTGGGGAGGATAGATTGCCCATGTGAGCATCTGCTTGCCGTCGGTTGTGGGCACCATCACCTTCTTGACTTCGGGCATGGTGAGTTGGGCAAACACGTCATCATTGACGTGCGAGAGGGTCGTGACAACACCGGTGGCGGTGGCGTTCTTGACCTTCTTCTTGGGTGTGTTGACGATGACCACCTCATTGGGGCGGAGCATCGAGTGGTTCATCGACACGACAGTCCTGGCGTCGATGGGCGACAGCGATGTGTAGTCGCAAAGACCGTCGGCAACGGTGGTCACCTTCTTGGTGGCGACGTCCATCGAGAAGATGGGTGCCACGCCCTGGTGGTAGGCGATGAAGTAGATTGACTTGCCTTCGGGTGCCCAGGCAAATTCTTCGATGGTGTAGTCCCAGTCGACGGTGAGGTCGGTCTTCTGCTTGGTGGCGGTGTCGAGGATGAAGAGACGGTTTTTGTCTGCCTCATATCCGTCGCGCTCCATCGAGAGCCATGCCATGTACTTTCCGTCGGGCGAGAACGCGGGGTTGGTGTCATAGCCCATCATGCCCTCGGTGAGGTTGGTTGTGGTGCCGGTGGCGATGTCGTAGGCAAAGAGATCGCTATTGGTCGAGATGGCATATTCGAGACCCGTCTTCTTGCGCGAGGTGTAGACGAGAGTCTTTGAGTCGGGGCTCCATGCAAATGATTCCACGCCGCCAAAAGGCTTCATGGGCGATTCGTAGGGCTCGTCCTGCATGATGTCCTTGGCGTCGGTGATGGCTTTGCCGTCAAATTTGGCGAGGAAGGGGTGGGGGATTTCGGTGACCCATTCGTCCCAGTGCTTGTACATGAGGTCGTCGATGACACGTCCGGTGGCATCGGGCAGGTCGGGATAGATGTCCTTGGCTTCACGCGAATATTTGACGTTGCCAATCATCACCACCATCGACTGGTCGGGTGAGAAGAGGAAACCCGAGACGCCCTTGGGTTCGTGGCTGAGCTGCACGCGGTTGGTGCCGTCGGGATTCATTGCCCACACCTGGGCGTTGCCGTCGGCATCGGGATAGAGGAATGCTATGCGGGCGCCGTTGTCAATCCACACCGCCGAGTTTTCGCTCTTGGGAGTGTTGGTGACGCGAGTGTTGTTTTTGCCGTCCACGTCCATGACGTAAAGTTCGCGGTTTGAGCGGTTCTGCTCAACGCTTTCGTATGACACGCCATAGAGAACGCGTTTTTTGTCGGGAGATACTTGTGGCTCCGACACTCTGCCGAGCGCCATCATGGCCTCGGGGTCAAAGATGCCCGACGTGGTCTTGAAGTCAGGCTTTTCGATGATAGGCTGTTGGTCGCCGGCAGCCGATGCCGAAGCCGACACAACGAGAGCTGTTGCACTCATCATCAGGATTTTTTGAAAATTCATTTGGTTGGGATTATAAAAAGTTTATTTGTTCATAGGGTTGTCAGCGGCGACACGTGGAGCGTTGCCGTGAATTTAGCGTAAAGTTAGCACAAATTCCGCGAACTGCCAAAATCACAATGATTTTGACGGCTCGGATTGCTGTCAATCCATACAAAAAAGGCGGGCGCGCCATGTGACGCGCCCGCCGAGGGGGAGGGATATGGATTTGACAATTCAATTCTTGGGTGACGGTGGGGTTATCGAACAACGACCTTGGTGGCTGTGCCATCGACACGCACGACATATACGCCGGCGGGAACGTTGAGGCTGCCCATCTGCTGGCCGGCGAGGTTGTAGACCTCGGCGCGGTTGTAGTCACCGTTGATGATGATTTCGCCGTTGCCGCCGACAACGCTGAAGTTGCTGCCGTCGCCGATGATGTCGTCAACACCGCTCACGCCCTTGGTGGCGAGCACCACATATCCGTTGATGGGCACCTTGACAGACACGCCTGTAGAGGTGAAGGTGGGCTCGGGGGTCGAGGTGAAGTTGTCAGAGTAGGTGATCACCTGATAGTTGGAGGCGCTGATCTGTGATGTTGTCGCGGTGACGGTGCGTGAGGGACCCGAGTATCCGGGGTTGATGAGGGCGACCACTTCCTTGTTGCCCGACGAGAGGGTGATAACGCGGTTGGTGCCGAACGACGACGCGTTCTCGGTGAGGTTGAAGGTCGAACCGCTGACAAAGAGTTCGGGCGACTCGAGGCGCATGTTGCAAAGCGCGGCATAGGTGTTGTGCAGGGCGAGACGGTTGGCGTCGTTGAGGTAGTTCCAGATGACGGTCTTGGGCGATGTGTCGTTGTCGCCGCTCGAGCTCTTGGTATTCTGGTCGGCACCGATTTCGCCGAACTGCCAGATCATCTTGGGACCGGGTGTGAGGAGCATCTGCACTGCCACCTGGCCGAGACGGTTCATGCGAGCCTGCAGCGAGCTCTGGATTGAGCTCTGGCCGTAGGCGAGCTGCTGGTAGCCGAGACGCTGTTCGTCGTGGCTCTCGGCATAGGTGAGGGCTGATCCCCAGGTGCGACCGCCGGCGGTGCTGGCAAAGTTGGCTGCCGAAGAGTTGGAGGCTGTACCGGCGGCAAAGTTGAGCATGGGGTCGTTGACGTTGTACCAGTTGAGCTGGCCGCCGTTGGCAAAGTCGGCGTTCTCCTCGCTTGCCGAGAGGAAGCCTTCGTTGATGTGGATGCCGTCGGGTTTCACCGAGTGGATGGCGTCGGCGAGCGACTTCATCACGGCGATGCGGGTGTTGTTGTAGGCGTCGGTGCCGTTGGGATATTCCTTGGCGAGGCCCTTGACGAGGTCAAAGCGGAAACCGTCGACGTTGTATTCGGTCATCCAGTACTTGATGGCGTCCTGCCACTGCTGCTGCACGAGGTCGTTCTGCTGTTTCCAGTCGTTGAGCACGCTCCAGTCGTGGGGAGCGACCTGGTTGTAGAAGGGAGAGTCGGCGATGGGATACATCATGTACCAGGGGTGGAGACCGTCGCTCTGGTTGAACACGATGTCGAGGATGACGGCGATGCCGTTCTGGTGGCAAGCCTCAACAAAGTCCTTGTAGTCTGTGGGCGAACCATAAGCTTTGTCGGGCGCCATGTAGAAGTTGGGGTTGTAGCCCCACGAGTTGTTGCCGTTGAACTCCATGATGGGCATGAGCTCGACAGCGTTGACGCCGAGCGACTTGAGGTAGGGAGTCTTCTCGATGGCGGCGCGCACTGTACCGTTGCCGTCCTCGGCGCCTTCGGTGCCGGTGAAGTCACGGAAGAGCATCTCATAGATCACGAGATTTTCGTGGTTGGGGATGGTGAAGTCAGAGAATTTGTAAGATCCGTTGAGGTCGCCGCGGTAGACGCCGAGCATGATGCTGTCGAAGTAGTCGTAGGGGTACTGGGGACGGTCGGGCCAGATGCTGTCGCTGAGCCACTTGTCGCTGTAGCAGTCGAGGATGAGGTTGGCATAGGGGTCGGCAACCTTGATGGAGCCGTCAACGACGTAGTAGTAGGGGTACCATGTCGAGTTGTCCAGACCGCTGATGGTGATCCAGAAGTAGCGGTTGCCGTTGTAGTCCTGATAGTACATGGCGTTCTTGTCGAGCACCTGGTAGTTGTCCCACGAGGGCACGATGATGACGCTGGTCTTCTGGGGAGCGGCGAAGCAGAATGTCACGCTGCCGTCGCTGTTCTTGACGGTACCCATCTTGGGCACGCCGCCGGGATAGTTCATCTGTGTCGAAGCCTTGGGATAGACCACGCTGATGGTCTCGCTGAGTGTCTCGCCGTTGGCTGTGGCGGTGAATACGACGGTGTAGGTGCCGTTTGTCTCGAAGTAGTAGGACTTCTGGAGCTCCTGCGCGTCGGTTGCCTGAGCCACCTGCGAGCCGTTGACGGTCATGGTGATGGTGGCAGCCTGCGAGGTGGCGCATGTGAAGCTGATGGTGGTGGGCTCTGCCATCACGTAGTCTGATACGTTAGAGGTGACGAGCATCTTGAAGCCTTCTTCGAGAACGTCGACAAAGATGTCGCCGCCCGAAGCGGTCTTGCCTTCCTTTGAGCCCGAGGCGTTGCGGAATACCATGGCGATTTTTTCGATGTGCTCGTTGGTGTCGGTGATTCCGAAGTAGGTGCGGAGGTCGCCGATGGTGAGAGTCCAGAGGTCGTTGCCCTGGTAGGTGAGACGATTTTTGTCTTTGTTGGCATTGGCGTCAGAGGCGCTGGTGGGCCAGGTCGACTGTACATATTTCCAGTCGCTGGTGCTTGTCGAGTAGTTTGTGATGACTCCGATGTGCGCGTAGACCGGGTCGTTGGCGGTCATTCCCTTGCACCCACCGTTGCCAAGCGATGACGCGGCGTTGTAGGTGAGAACGACGTTGCTCGAGCTCTCCTGCAGCAGGAGCGGCGACGGCGTTACGATCTGCGCATTCATGGTGATGAACAGAGCCACCATAAAGCTTAGAAGGGTAAAGATTTTCTTCATCTGGGATGAGTTGGATTTTGGTTTTGGATAATTTATTGATAAGTAAGTGGATAATCGCTGTTATACTTGAATAACGCAACAGTGTGTCGTCATGTTTAGCGATGGTAGAGGGAAAAATGGACGTCGTGCCTTTCAGTATGATAGGTACATTTTACGCGACGCGTCGATTTTCAAAAGAATAAACAACAGTATTGTGAATCCCCACAGAGACGAGCCTCCGTAGGAGAAGAATGGCAAAGGAATGCCTATGACGGGGCACAGTCCGATGACCATGCCGATGTTGATGCAGAAGTGGAAGATGAAGTAGGATGCCACGCAGTAGGCGTAGACACGACCGAATGTCGACGGCTGTCGCTCGGCGAGGCTGATGACGCGCAGAATCAGTGCCAGGAACAGTGCGACGACAATCATCGAGCCCCAGAATCCTTCTTCCTCACCGATGGTGCAGAAGATGAAGTCGGTGTGCTGTTCGGGCACATACTTGAGCTTGGTCTGTGTGCCGGCGAGAAATCCCTTGCCGGTGAGACCGCCCGAGCCGATGGCGATTTTCGACTGGTTGACATTGTATCCGGCGCCTCGCAGGTCTTCCTCGATGCCGAGCACCACCCTGACGCGCTGTTGCTGGTGGGGCTGTAGGTAGTCGAAGGCGATGTTGACCGAGAACATGAACATGATGGACAGCGCGGCGGCTGCAACGGGGATGAACAGTCGGTAGACGTGTCGCGACATTGCCTCGAAGAGCAGGTAGAGCGAGGCGACGCCGATGATGCCGAGCATGATGGGCATGCCGGGCACGGCGATGTCAAACACTCCGGCGAGAAGCCACAGGATGATGCCCGTGCCGGCAAACCATCCCACGATGTTGCGGGCTACCTCAAAGCGCTTGTTGAAGATGAACACCATGACGGTCATGGTGAACATGACGAGCACGAGTATCCAGAATTCGCCGGTGGGAATGCCCATGATGGCGGTCTCGGTGAATTTGATTGCCACGACAAAAATGACGACGGCAAAGAGCGCGCTGAAGAGGATGAGTCCGCTCATGCCTTCGCGATAGAGCACAAAGAACAATGCCATGAACGTCAGCGCCGAGCCGGTCTCCTTCTGCAGAAGAATGAGCACGACGGGCACGAGGATGATTGCCACCGCCTTGACATAGTTGGCGGGCTTGGCATTGAGCACAAAGTTGTAGGTGTTGAACAGCTTGGCGAGCGCCAGCGCAGTGGCGAATTTGGCAAACTCGGCGGGCTGCAAACTCATCGGTCCGAATACCAGCCACGAGCGCGAGCCCTTGATGTCGGGCGCTGCGAATGGCGTGATAAACAGCAGTATGAGCATCAGGAAGTATATCGGGTAGGCATAGGTCTCGTACATGCGCACATCGATGAGCAACAGCACAAAACCGATAAAAAACGACAGCACAATCCACAGCGCCTGCTTGCCCGAGAACTCGTCGAACGACAGTATCGATGCCTCGTCAAAGTCGTAGCTGGCGGCATAGATGCTGATGACGCCGGCAATCACCATTATCAAATAGATGAGCACCGTCCACCAATCAAGGTTGCGGAAAATCGAACCGGTATCTATGCGTCTGTTAAGCATATGTGGATATACAGAAGGGATATACTATATTATAACGTAAAAAATGGGGTTTTATTTTTTGCCCGGCGGGTAATAAATCACGGCGTCGAGCATCTGCTGCTCCATGTACTTGCGGCTGTCGGAGATGCTTCCGTTGAGGTATTTCTCCATCACGAGGCTGCCGATGGGCACACCGTATGTAGCGCCGAAACCGGCGTTCTCGACATAGACGGCGATGGCAATCTTGGGGTCGTCATATGGGGCGAATCCCATGAATGCCGAGTGGTCGCGGCCATGGGGGTTCTGTGCCGTACCGGTTTTGCCGGCGACATCGACCCCGGGGAAGGCGGCGCGGCGGCAGGTACCGCCGATGACAGCCATGCGCATGCCCTCGGCGATGTCCTGGAAGTACTCAGCCTTGATGGTGGGCAGACGTTTCTCGAGCAGGTTGGAGGGCATCACTGTGTCTTGGATAGCCTTGACGACGTGAGGGGTGATGAACCAGCCGCGGTTGGCGACAGTGGCGCAGAGGTTGGCGATTTGCAGAGGTGTCGCGAGGATTTCGCCCTGGCCGATAGACACCGAGATGATGGTGTTGGCGCTCCAGCGTCCCTCGCCATAGAATTTGTTGTAGAACTTGTCATTGGGGATGAATCCGCGGCTTTCGCCGGGAAGGTCGACGCCGAGGCGGTATCCGTATCCCAGCGACACGAGGTGGTCTTTCCAGACCTCAAATGCTTTTGCCGACGAACCGTACTTTGATCGGCGGTCGATCATAGCCTTGAATCCCCAGCAGAAGAATGCGTTGCACGATGTCTGCAGCGCGGGTTTGAGTGGCAGTGGGCTGCCGTGGGCGTGACAACCCACCCTGAGTCCGCCGTTGACATATCCGCCGTGGCAGGGGTAGGTGGTGTTGAGGTTGATGATGCCTTCTTGCAGCAGGATGAGACCCTGGGTGGGCTTGAAAGTCGAGCCAGGGGGATATGCTGCCATGAGCGCGCGGTCGAACAGCGGCTTGGAGTCATCCTTGACGAGCTTGAAGTAGTTTTTGCCGCGTTCACGACCCACCAGCAGCGAGGGGTCATAGCCCGGAGACGAAACCATGCAGAGGATTTCGCCGGTTTTGGGTTCGATGGCAACGACGGCGCCGCGTTTGTTGACCATGAGCGACTCGGCATATTCCTGCAGTTTGATATCGAGGCTGAGAGTGAGGTCGCGACCCGAGACCGGGGCGACGTCGTGGCGTCCGTCCTCATATTTTCCCTGGATGCGTCCGTGGGCGTCGCGTATCATGATTTCGACGCCTTTCTCGCCTCGCAGATATGGCTCGTAGCTTTTCTCGACGCCGAGGTCGCCGGTGTAGTCACCGGGACTGTAGTATTCGTCCTTGGCGATGTCGTTTTGGTTCACCTCACGGATGTTGCCCAGCACATTGGCGGCGGCGAGGTGGTTGTATTGTCTGAGGATGCGCTTCTGGATGAAGAACCCGGGGAATCGGTAGAGCTTTTCCTGCAGTCGTCCGTAGTCGCGCACCGAGAGGTGTGTCATGAGCACCTGGGGCGTGTAGCTCGAGTAGCCGGGGTTGAGGCGTTTGTCCTTCATGTCGGCAAAACGCTTGAGCAGCTGCTCGCGAGTGATGTTGAGGGTGTTGCAGAAGTCTATGGTGTCAAATTCCTTGACGTCGCGGGGCACGAGCATGACGTCGTAGGCGGGCTGGTTGAACACCACCAGCTCGCCGTTGCGGTCATACATGAGTCCGCGCGAGGGATAAACGGTCTTTTTCAGAAAGGCGTTTGTGTCTGCCGAGCGCTTGTATCGTTCGTCGTTGATTTGCAGTTCGTATAGTCTTATTCCGTATATGACAGCGACGATGATGATGAACGCGGCTATGACGTGCCTTCGCTTTTCGAGGTTATAGTTTTTTCTCACGTCGTTTTATGGATAGGCTGTCAAAAGCGTACAAAATAATGAATGTGAACGCCCACGAGCAAGCCACACGCGCCGCCATCCTGCCGATGTTGAAGAAGCTGAATGCGTCGATGAGGTATATCATCACACAGTATATCAACGCCATGGTGCCGAGGTACTTGAGAAACGACGCCATGTCCATGCTGCGCGACGACACGCGCATGCCGGTGAGGTCTTCGTCGGCGCTCACATAGAGGTGGAAGACGGGACGGCGTATGAATGCCAGTATGGTGCACGCGAGGGCGTTCATGCCCTGGGTATTCGAGAGGATGTCGACAGCCATGCCGATGAGAAAACCGATGGTCACTGCCTTGTTGGTCGACAGTGTCATGGGCATGACAATGATGGGATAGACAAAGACAAAGGCGACGGCGCAGTTGAAGAGTATCAAGTTGTTGAAGATCACAGCTTGAGCCAGCACCAGTATCACTATGAGGAGAAAGAAGTTGAGTATTGTCCTTGTCATGTCGATGAGTAGGGGGCTTGTTTAAGGGGGTGGGGGTTACTTCGACTTGCTGTCGGTGTCGGTGTCGGTTTCAATGGCGCGTATCTCGTCGGCGTCATGGTTGATGACGACCTGCACGTTGTTGAGCTTGGAGAAGTCGCTGAGGAGTCTGACCTTGAGCGTGAAGAAGTTTTCGTTGTGCTTCTCGTCACCCTGCTCGACGATGCCCACGGGGATTCCTTCGGGGAAAACTGCCGAGTATCCGCTGGTGATGACGGTGTCGCCACGCTGGAACACGGTGTGGCGTGGCAACTCCTCGAGCAGCGCGTACTGGGGGTCTTGCCCGTCCCAGACGAGCGAGCCAAACGAGTCGTTGCCCTTGATTTTGCACGAGAGGCGGAAGTTGGGGTTGAGCAGCGAGATGACGCGCGCGGCGTGGGGACCCACGACATTGACGACACCGACGACGCCGTTCTGGTCGATGACGCCCATCTCGGCGGCGATGCCGTCCTCACTGCCCTTGTTGAGGGTGATGTAGTTGTGGGGATGCATCACGCTGTTGTTGATGACGCGGGCGACGATGAAGTCGTAGTGTCTGAGCACCGGTGCCAGCGTCAGCGAGTCGCAGCCATATTCTTCCTGCATTCTTTGCACTTGTTCGCGCAGGGCAATCACCTCGAGTTGCAGGTCGGCGTTGCGTCGGTTGAGGTCCTCGTTGTTCTCCCTGAGATTGAAGTAGGAGGTGATGTTGTTTGAGACAGAGTAGACCGACGACGCCACTTTCCCCGCCGATGTCATGTAGACATGTTGTTGGTAGGGATTGTGTTTGAACAGCATGGAGAGGCTTATCGCCACAAAAAAAGTGAAGACAAACCACTTGCTGTTGCGGATGAAAAAGTCGATTAGTTCGCGCACAATATCAGCGTTCTACTTGGTTCGCAGCGAGTTCCCGGCACCGACTGTTGTCAGCGGATGAGGAACGAGAACTTGTCGATATTCTTGAGTGCCACGCCGGTACCCTTGGCGACAGCCAGCAGGGGATCTTCGGCGATGTGGAACTGAATGCCAATCTTGTCGGTGAGACGCTTGTCGAGACCGCGGAGCAGGGCACCGCCGCCGGCGAGGTAGATGCCGTTGCGCACGATGTCGGCGTAGAGCTCGGGGGGAGTCTGCTCGAGGGCGCCGAGGACGGCGGCTTCGATCTTGGTGATTGACTTCTCGATGCAGTGGCAGATTTCCTGGTATGACACAGGCACTTCCATGGGCAGCGCGGTCATCTGGTTGGGACCGTGAACGATGAAGTCTTCCGGGGGATTTTCGAGTTCGGTGAGCGCCGATCCCACCTTCATCTTGATTTGTTCGGCAGTGCGTTCGCCGACCTTGATGCTGTGGGCGCGTTTCATGTGGTTCTGGATGTCTTCGGTGAGGTCGTCGCCGGCAATCTGAATGCTCTTGTTGCTGACGATGCCACCCAGCGAGATGACGGCGATTTCGGTTGTACCACCGCCTATGTCGACGATCATGTTGCCTTCGGGGGCTTCGACGTCGAGGCCGATGCCGAGGGCGGCAGCCATGGGCTCGTAGATCATGTAGACGTCACGGCCATCGGCGTGTTCCGACGAGTCGCGGACGGCACGGATTTCGACTTCGGTCGAACCCGAGGGAATGCCCACTACCATACGCAGCGAGGGAGAGAACCAGTTGCTCTTTGATGACGCCTTCTTGACGAGGCCGCGAATCATGAGCTCGGCGGCGTTGAAGTCGGCGATGACACCCTTGCGCAGGGGGCGTACGGTGCGGATGCGGTCGTTTTCCTTGCCTTGCATCTGCTGTGCCTCCTTGCCGACGGCGATGAGCTTGTCGGTGCGCTTGTCGAGGGCTACGATCGAGGGCTCGTCGATGACGATCCGGTCGTTATGAATGATGATTGTGTTGGCTGTGCCAAGGTCAATCGCAATTTCCTTAGTCAGAGAGAAAAGTCTCATTTAGTGATAATTGGTGAGAAGTTAGTAATGATAATGTATCTATCTGGTTTTTAATGTCTGAAGTGTCTGATGCCAGTCATCACCATGGCGATGTTGTGTGCGTTGCAGTAGTCTACCGACTCGCTGTCGCGCACCGATCCGCCGGGTTGGATGACGGCAGTGACGCCAGCCTTGTCGGCGATTTCCACGCAGTCGCCGAAGGGGAAGAATGCGTCAGATGCCATGACCGCGCCGTGGAGGTCGAGCTCAAAGCTGTTGGCCTTCTCGATGGCGTGGCGCAGCGCGTCGACGCGCGATGTCTGTCCGACGCCCGAGCCGAGGAGCATGCCGTTGCGGGCGAGCACGATGGCGTTTGATTTGGAGTGCTTGACAATCTTCTCGGCAAACAGCATGTCGGCGATTTGCTCGGGAGTGGGCACTGTATTTGTCACCGTCTTGAGCTGGTCGGGCTGGGCGACGGTGTTGTCGCGTTCCTGCTCGAGGATGCCGCCGAGAGCGGTGCGCAGAGTGCGCTTGGTGTCGTTGGCCTTGAGCTGGACGAGGATGATGCGGTTCTTTTTCTGTTTGAGGACTTCGAGTGCCTCGTCGTCGTAGGCGGGAGCGATGATGACCTCAAGGAAGATTTTGTTGATTTCGTCGGCAGTTGCCTTATCGATGGGACGGTTGGCGATGAGCACGCCTCCGAATGCCGAGACGGGGTCGCCGGCGAGAGCGTCGCGCCAAGCCTCGCCGATGGTGGGTCGGGTGGCTACGCCGCAAGCGTTGTTGTGCTTGATGACGGCAAAGGTGGGCTCGTCAAACTCGGCGATGAGTGCCGTGGCAGCGTCGATGTCGAGGATGTTGTTGTAGGAGATTTCCTTGCCGTGCAGCTGGTTGAACATGGCGTTGAAGTCGCCGTGGAACACAGCCTGCTGGTGGGGGTTCTCGCCGTAGCGCAGTTCCTTGATGCTGTTGATGGCGACGCGCAGGGCGGGAGTTTTTTCGCCATCCTGTGTGCTGTTGAAGTAGTTGAAGATGGCAGAGTCGTAGTTTGACGACACGGCAAATGCCTCGCAGGCAAAGTGGCGTCGTGTGTCGAGCGAAGTCTCGGCGCCGTCGGCGTCAAGCAGCTGCTTGAGAGCCGCATAGTGCTGGCGCGAGGGTATGATGACGACATCGTTGAAGTTCTTTGCAGCGGCTCTGATGAGCGAAATGCCGCCGATGTCGATTTTTTCGATGATTTCTTCGGGGGTGCCGCCCTGGGCGACAGTCTCTTCAAAAGGATAGAGGTCAACAATCACAAGGTCAATGGGTTCGATGCCGAATGCCTTGACTTGTGCCTTGTCCTTGTCGTTGTCGCGGCGATTGAGGATGCCGCCGAAAATTTTGGGGTGCAGCGTCTTTACGCGACCGCCAAGAATAGATGGGTAGCCGGTGAAGTCTTCTACGGCAAGGCACTGATAGCCTTGCTCTTCGATGTATTGGCGAGTGCCGCCTGTCGATAGAAACTGCACGCCGTGCTGGTCGAGCGCAGCCAACAAATCTGACAGCCCATCCTTGTTGTATACAGAGATGAGCGCTGTTTTGATTTTGCGTGGTGAGATCATGAGTTGATTGCTGGGATTATATGATTGATTGAGTTTGGACATACAAAAGTACAAAAAAACTCTCAAGCGACAAAATGTCTTTTGATGCAGATGAAAAAATACTGTCACATTTTTTATCAGGAGTGCCTATGTTTGTTACAAAAGTCTCCCCCCAGAGTTAAAAACGATATTTGTAGGTTAAATCTGCGAACCAATTCACGAACCCAATGTTTTACAATTTGAAAGCATTAGCAAATAAAAGCGAAAATTCATCTCACTTTAGTTAATACATTATGTTTCGGGCGTTTGGTCCTTAAATGACGACATTCCGAAGAAACAGATACACAAAAATCCTGAAGCGTCACATCGAACTACAAAACATTGTGGAATGCATCAGACTCGGTCAGCGGACATGCCGGCACAGTTGCCGACAAATTTCTCGCATCCTCCGTTTCCCTTCATCACTCTCCGACGTGCCGCAAAAATTTGAAGATTATATGAACTCTAAACTTGTCTTGATCGGTTTGATTCTCTGTGGAGCTCGCGCGTGGGCGGGTGAGCAGCTGGCGGACAGCCTGAGCCGGATGCCCGAACAGATCACTGTGGTGACTGTCGAAGACATCTTTGCCGAGGTCGTCACCGTGACACCGGTCGAGCCAATCGACACCCACCGGCGGTTGTATCTCGCGGCAAAGACCAACATGCTCTTTGACGCGCTGCTGGTGCCCAACGTCGCTGTCGAGGCATATCTCGGCAAGAATTGGAGCGTGGGCGCGTCGTGGATGTACGCCTGGTGGGACAAGAACTCGACTCACAAATACTGGCGAATATACGGCGGCGACATCTTCGCCCGCCGCTGGCTGGGCAGCCCCGCTGCAGACAAGCCGCTCAGCGGCCATCACGTCGGCGCCTTTGTCGGGGTCAACACCTATGACTTTGAGTTCGGAGGCATCGGTCACATGGGCGGATACCCCGGACACAATATCTTCAAACAGTGGAACTGGCTTTTTGGCATCGAATATGGCTACTCGCTGCCGGTGGCGCGGCGTCTCAACATCGACTTCACGATAGGCGTCGGATACTATGGCGGCAGATACTACAAATACAAACCCGAATACGGCGTGTATGTCTGGCAAGCGACGCGCCGGCTCAATTGGATAGGCCCCGTCAAGGCCGAGGTGTCGCTCGTGTGGCTCATCGGGCACGACAACGTCAATCCGCCGAAAGGAGGTGATGGGCTATGAAAAAGATTGTGGCAATCATCGCCATGGCATTGGTGCTCGTGTCGTGCGACCACAAGGATCTCTGGGTTCTCGGCGAGCCTGCCGAGGAGAACGTC
>X1_Eurasian_Beaver__coassemble_42_pt1 | contig 19817 bp, 17 predicted proteins | sample X1_Eurasian_Beaver__metabat2_high_PE_005 | metagenome-assembled genome bin X1_Eurasian_Beaver
GGGTCAGAAAACAATTTTCCTTGTCAATGTGGTTTTGCCGTCGGTGGCTTTGATGATGTAGATGCCGTGGGGTAGTGTCGAGCAGTCGATGGTGCCGCGACCTCGGCGGAGTGCCGTGCCGGTGGTGCTGCAGACCTCGATGGCGGCGCTGTCGGCGGTGGTGATAGTAGAGCCTTTGACTTTGATGTCGAGTGGGGTGGTGGAGATGTCGCGCATTGATGCCCATGTGTCGGTATAGGTGTAGGCGCGTATGCCGTGGATGTACCACTTGGTTTTGTTGTTGTTGATGATGTAGGCGGTGATGGGTATGCCGCCGCCGTTGACCTCGGTGAGCCATGTGATGCTGAAGTCTGTTTCGGGCAGAATGATTGCACCGGTGTGCGAACCGTCGCCGCCGAGCACTCCCTCGAGATTCCAGCCTCGGACTGTGGCGTCGAGCGACGGCTTGGCAGGTTGGCCTGTCGAATCGTTGTATGTCGCCGGGATGAGCCTGACTTTGAAGTCTGAACTCACTCCGCAATATTTTTCCAGTTTGGCTTGGGTGTCAAACCAGAGGAACCCATATTCGTCAACATCGGCAGGGTCGAAATAATTGAAAGTCGTTTGTGCATTCGCCGCGAAGGCGTATGACAGGATAGCAAGACAAAAAGCAATGGTACGCATAACAAAATACTATGTATATACGTGAGGAAAATATGTTTTTGGGAAGATTGGTCACAAGCGCGACAAAGTTATGAAATGTATTTTAAAAACAACACAAAACGATGACGAATTTTACGACAAAACAAAAATAATTTAACGTTAATATGCCACGACGGCACATAATAGTCTCAAAAGTGCGATAGAAGGTTGAATAGCATTTGTAGATTTAATAATTTTCACTAAATTTGTACGCTATGAAGACTCGATTCATTGACAGATTTATGCGTGCTGCCGTGCGTCCTGTGGGACGTGCAGTGGCAGTTGTTGTGGCTGTGGTGGCAATGCTTCTCGCGCTATGGTATGCCGATCGCACATCATATTCCGATGGCAGTGACACCATGAATATGAAACTGTTGCACATCGGGTCGATTCTTGTCGGCAGAGGTGACACTCCCATGCCTGCCGATTATTTGCCAATCAACATTGGATACGACCGCGAGCTTGTAGATGTCGCCGACCAGTATGGAATGCCGCTGGGCAATCTCGACGTCACTGACCGCGCCAAACTGTTGCGGTTTGCCGAGGCGTTGGATGCTGCCGACTATCGTGCGCTCGTCATTGACGTATTCTTTGATGCCGCCCTTCCAGCACCCGGCGACACAGTGCTTTTGCGACAACTTTCCAAGATGCCCAATGTTGTTCTTCCGCAGCATCGTGATGCCGAGCTGTCGCCACTCGTCCCGGTGGAAATGACCGCTATAGGCGACTATTCGACCGACGCCCTCGAGAACAACTTTGTGAAATATCCGTTTGTGTGGCACGACGAAGGAGTATCTCTTGCCGAGCGGGTGAGCGAGATATGCGGCGGGCACCGTTCATGGCGCGATATGACGACAATGATTCTGCCTATTGACATCCGAATCTCAGAGCAATACGACGCCGATGGGAATCAGAATTGGTACAACCTCGGTTGCGACGTGCTCGACGTTTACACGCCCGACGAAATCCGTCGTCTCGCCAACAATCGCATCATCGTGGTAGGCGACTATTCGGGTGGCGACATGCACGACACCTATGCGGGACCAATTTCGGGTCCGGTGATAATCATCAATGCCATCGACGCCGCCAACCGTGGCATACTGCCTGTGCACCCACTCGAAGTGCTGTCGTTTGTCGCGCTGTTCCTGCTCATAGCGTGGCTATCGATATACAACCGCTCATGGCGTCTTCGCCTCACCATACCCGCCGCACGCCGAGTGGTGTCGTTCATAGGATTTCTCTTGCCGTTTCGACGTGGCGTCATGCGCCATTTCGGCACACTTGTCCGCTGGATTGCCGGTTTTCTCAGCTACGCCACGCTCATTGTCATCCTCCAGCTGACAATCTATTGGATGTGCGGTCGCATTCACGACATCTCGCTTGTTGCCGCGCTGCTCATCGTCATTACATTCTACAGCCAAAAAATCAATTCAAATCATTCTCAGTCATGAAGCATCTCCTATCTGGCATCCTTTGCCTGGCGACGGTATTTGCCGTCCATGCCGACTATCGCATCGTATACTTGAACCAATCGCCGATTGTCATCAATGGCAAGAGCCTCAAACTCGGCGATACCTTCGCGGGACAGAGCCGCACTGACATTCGCTGGAACTCACAGCGCCAGGCGATGAAGGTCGTCGACACCGACACTGGCATCCAGTCTCTGATCGTAGCTGAGAAATACGGCAAATCAAAGGCAAAAAATCTCGGCGAGTTCATTGCCCAGACTCGGCATCTCTCGGCACGTGACGGCGCGCCCGACAATGTTGTGGCGCTCAACACGTTACTCTCCGACAGATTCTACTTCACCGACTCGCTGACCATCGCCACCGGTTTCGAGACCGACAAAGACCGATTTTTCTACATATCCTATCGCTATGGCGGCGAGGACATCAACAAGATGATACCTAACGACAATGGTGCCTTCACCATCACCGGCGACATCTTCACCATCGACGGCAAGAGCATTCCGCCCTTCGAGACCACCCTTGCAGTCTACTATCTCGACCAGCTTGCCGGCAAAGTGACATTGGTGACCGACCAAATGTGGATTTCATTGTTGAATGACACGGATAGCGAGTAATATAATCGCCGCAAAGCATTGATTGACAATACAACCCGCAACCTCTGTAACAACGCGTTGCAGAGGTGGTTTTCTTTTGTGCAGAGTCTGTATGGATATCGGGTTGCGTAGGGATGATACCAACTTTTGGGGATAGGGAAAGTGTTTGGGCATGGTAGCATTTACTAATTTTTGAGTATTGCCGGGAGTGTTAAATTGGAGTAATTTTGCAGCGGTTAATCAAAATTAAGTTATCATGCATTTCAAATCTCAAATTACTCTTGCTTTAGCGGCTGCTTTTTGTGCCTTTGGCGCCGCGGCAGAGCCTTTGTCGGCAACCGCTGCCGATACCACCGGTTACAATAAATTCAGGTTTGGTGGATATGGCGAAATGGTCGCTTCTTTCAAGGATTATGGCAACAATCGATTTGCGGGAACGCTGACAGGCAATACCAAGACTCACCGCAATACCATTTCCATTCCCCGATTTGTCGTGGCTTTTGACTACAAGTTCAACAGCAAATGGATTCTGAGTTCCGAAATCGAGTTTGAGTCGGGAGGCACCGGTACAGCAGTCGAGCTTGAGAACAGCGAAAACGACGAGTATGAAACTGAGATTGAAAAGGGTGGCGAGGTTGCTCTCGAGCAGTTCCACATCACGCGTCTCATTGTTCCCCAATTCAATGTGCGCGCCGGCCACATCATCATCCCTGTTGGACTGACCAATGCCCACCACGAGCCCATCAACTTCTTTGGCACCACGCGCCCCCAGGCAGAGACATCGCTTATGCCGTCGACGTGGCACGAGACCGGTATCGAGTTCTTTGGTTCGTTTGGTCGCCGATACACACGTTTTGACTATATGGCGCTGATTGTGGCAGGTCTCAATGCCAACGGCTTTGACCGCGACGAGTGGATTGCCGGCGGCAAGCAAGGCTTGTTCGAGACCGACAACTTCACCTCTCCGGGCTACGTATTCCGACTTGACTACTGCGGTGTTCCGGGACTGCGAACCGGCGCCTCGTTCTACTATTGCCGCGATGCCGGAAGCAACTCTGACAAGGAACACACCTATTCGACCATTGGCCGCATTCCCGTTGCCATCGGTACATGGGATGCCCAGTACCGCAACCGATATGTCACCGCACGAGCCAACATCACCTATGGATATGTCGGCAACTCTGCTGCATTGAGTGAGGCCAACCGTCTGCTCTCCAACAAATCTCCCTATAGCCGACTGATTCCCGTCGCCAAGAACGCCATCGGATATGGCGCCGAGGTGGGTGTCAACCTCGCTTCGTTCATTGGAGGACGATGCCCCGTGATCTATCCCTATGCGCGCTATGAGTACTACAATCCCCAGTATCGTGGCGAAGGTCTCATGACCATGGACCGACGTCTCGAGGTGAGCCAATGGCAGGCCGGCGTCAACTGGTTTGCGCTGCCCAACCTCGTTGTCAAAGCCGACTATACCACACGTCAGATTGGCACGCAGAAGGTGTTCGGCACGGGCACATATAACTCAGAGAATGAGTTCTCTATCGGCATAGCCTACATCGGCTGGTTTGTGAAAAAGTAAACAAGACAACATATCATAAAACGACAAAACAACATTTCTATGAAAAGAAAATTTATCTCTTCGATTCTGGCTCTGTCCTGTGTACTTGGCATGGCCGTGAGCGCATGCTCAAGCAGTGACGAACCCAAGGATGACGATGACGACGACAGCGCGACACTCGACTATACCGAGAAGAATGCCGCCAGCTGGGGCAACTATATGGTGCAGGTGGCATCACTGTTGCGCACCGACGCCAACACTCTCTACGACTCATGGACCACATCCTACAACGGTGGTGCCTCGTTTGCATCGGTATTCAAAAATCACAATAGCGCGTCATATTCGAGCGCGCTGAGCTGTGTCGAACAGATTATCGAAGGATGCGCCGACATCGCCAACGAAGTCGGTACCGCCAAAATCGGCGACCCCTACCAACTCTATATCTCCGGCAACACCAAGAGCGCACTCTATGCCGTGGAGTCATGGTACAGCTGGCACTCACGCGAAGACTACTCCAACAACATCCTCTCGATTCGCAACTCATACTACGGATCGCTTGACGGTACAGTCAGCGCCAAGTCACTCTCGGCATTGATCGCATCGACAAATGCCGATCTTGACAACAACATCAAGAGCGCCATCAGCAATGCGTCGAGCGCCATCCTCGCCATTCCGCAGCCCTTCCGCAACCACATCAACAGCACCGAAAGCCGCACTGCAATGTCGGCGTGCGCCGATCTCGAGCAACTCCTCTCGATCAAGCTCAAGGCAGCCGTCAGCTCGCTGGCTTCGGACTCGCGCCTGCAGGACGTTGTCGACAACTATGTAGACGCCGTGGTTCTACCCACCTACAAGAGCCTCAAGGAAAAGAACGCCGCACTCTATCAGACCGTTGTCAACTTCAAGAACTCGCCCTCTGACGCCAACTTTGCCACAGCTTGCAACGCATGGCTCGAAGCCCGCGAGCCCTGGGAACGCAGCGAGGGATTCCTCTTTGGTCCCGTTGACGCTCTCGGTCTTGACCCCAATATGGACAGCTGGCCTCTTGACCAGGACAACATCGTGCAAATCCTCAACTCCGGCAAGTATGACAATCTCAACTGGAGCGACGGCGACAGCGACGATGCCATCCAGGCTGTGCAGTCGGTGCGCGGTTTCCATACTCTCGAATTCCTGCTGTTCAAGGACGGACAGCCTCGAACAGTCAAAAACTAAGCAATGCACATGACTCCAAAAAGAAATCAAATCCTATGTTGCCTCGCGGGATTGGCAGTTGTCCTGCCATCCTGCGAGAGCGACGGACTTGATGTTCTCGATATTGAAGTGCCCGACGGATACGCGTTGTCCGCCGGCATTTCTACTATATTCCTGACATCATCCGTCGCCTACGACAGCGAGGCACCATGGTTGTCGGGTGAGTACCAGACCCGCTTTGTGCGCGGCGACAAACTCTATGACGACGTGCGCACCTCGACAAATAGCGAGGGTGGGGGACTCGGTCCCGTCTACGCCGGATATTCGTGTGGCAGTTGCCACCGCAATGCCGGCCGCACCCGCCCCGGCGTGTGGAACGACAACGGCTCGGGCTCCTATGGATTCTCGGCGATGCTTGTCTACATCACACGCAAGAACGGCGGACTCTTCCGCGAGTACGGTCGCGTGCTTCACGACCAGGCAATCTATGGCGTGCAGCCCGAGGGCAAACTCAAGGTCGATTGGAACTACCAGCAGTTTGAGTTCCCCGACGGCGACGTCTACGAGCTCGCTGTGCCCACCTACACCATCACCGATTGGTATGCCGAGGAGATAGCCCCCGAAGACCTTTTCTGCACCGTGCGCGTTCCCCTGCGACACGTGGGCATGGGGCCGATGATGGCGATTGACACCCAGGAGATTGAGCAACTCGCCGCCAAGAGCAACTATCCCGAGTGGGGCATCAGCGGACGTTGCAACTACATCAGCGAGCGCGGCGTCACATGCGTTGGTATATCGGGCAACAAGGCTCAACATGCCGACCTCACCGTCGAACTTGGATTCTCGAGCGACATGGGCGTAACCAACAGTCGCTATCCCGAGGAAATTTGCGAGGGACAGATCCAGGTCAACCAGGGTTCGATGATGGGACTCAGCTATGACCAACTCGAAGTTTCCACCGAAGACATGGAAAATGTCGACCTCTACATGCAGTCGCTCGGCGTCCCCGCTCGCCGCAACGTCAATGACCCCGACGTGAAACGCGGCGAGACGATGTTCTATCAAGCGGGATGCCACCTGTGTCACGTCACCACGCTGCACACCCGTCCTCGAGGCACAACATTGCTCGCCGGCACACAGCTGCCGTGGCTCGGCAACCAGACCATCCACCCCTACAGTGACTTCCTGCTCCACGACATGGGCTCTGAAATCATGGGCGTTGGCCTCAACGACAACTATGTCTCGGGACTTGCACGCGGAAACGAATGGCGCACCACACCGCTTTGGGGCATCGGATTGCAGGAGAAGGTCAACGGACACACATATTTCCTGCACGACGGACGCGCACGCAATCTTGTCGAAGCCATCATGTGGCATGGCGGCGAGGGCGAGGCGTCAAAGAATGTCTTCAAGAAGATGCCGCGCGAAGACCGCGATGCATTGGTCAAATTTTTGCAATCACTCTAAAAATCTTACTCACCCCAACTCTATGAACAAGTTTTTACTGTCAATATTCTGCCTTCTGATGTGCGTGCCGGCAGTGCGCGCCCAGTATGACGCGGACACCGAGAATGGCGTGGTGTCTCTCGCCGGACACCGCGGCTTCACCTTCTCCACCAAGAAAGGCGATTTCCTTTTCAAGCCCTATCTGCTTGTGCAGACCACTGCCAACTACAACTACTATGACGATGCCGGACTCGACCCCGCCTACAATCAGGACAACGTGGCAAATTCGGGCTTCGCCATTCCCTATGCTGTCCTCGGTTTCACAGGCAAGGCGTTCAATATCGTCACCTTCAACCTCTCGATCAACGCCGCCTCGTCGGGTGGCGCACTGCTGCAGCAGGCATGGGCTGACATCACACCCAAAGACGAAATCGGAGTGCGCGTCGGCAAGTTCAAGACTCCATTCTCCCACGCCTATCTGACGACACTGGGCGAGACATTGTTCCCCGTGATGCCCACTTCGCTGACAGCATCGGTGATTCTGCCTTACTCGCTCAATGCCGTGACGCCCCACATCGGCACCGGATTTGACCTTGGCGTCGAGGTTCACGGTCTTGTCAAGGGCAAGTTTGGCTATCAGGTCGGCATTTTCAACGGCACCGGCGCCAGCGTCAACACCGCAGGCAAGACACTGAGCGACGACTGGCACATCCCCTCGTTGCTCTATGCCGCGCGCCTCACCTACCAGCCTTTTGGCGTGATGCCTGCCTCGCAGGGCGATTCGCGCCGACTTCATGACAACAAGATGCTTGTCGGTCTGTCGGGTTCGATGAACGTCGAGAGTGAGAACGAGAGCACCAACGACTTGAGACTCGGTCTCGAATGGTCATGGATCAAGAGCCGCTGGTACTTTGGTGCCGAGTTCTACTACATGCACGTCGGATTCACCAAACGTCAGAAAATCGACACATCCTATAACTATTATGGCGGCTATGCCCAGGCTGGCTACTTCATCACCCGCCATCTCCAGGGCGCGCTGCGCTACGACATCTTCGAGCGCAACTCGACCGGCAAGGGCGGTATGCTCAACATGCCCGCCGTCGGCGCCAACTACTTCTTCGACAGCATCAACCTCAAACTCCAGGCCATGTACCAGTACACCGGCCGCACAGGTCACGCCCGCCAGATGGATCGCGACGAGGACAATCTGGGTCTCGCCACCAGCTCGGTTGTGGTGATGGCACAATATACATTCTGACATGAATAAAATTTCATCAACAATAGCTTCATTCGCTTTGCTCGCGACATTGGCGTCGTGCGACGAGGGACGACTCTACGACACCGACATTGTCACCGAAGAAGAAGGCGGCAATGCGCGTGTCACCGCCACCATCAGCGGTGAATCGTCGTGGACCTCGGGATATGCCATCGCCGTCGCCGGATTCGAGAGCGGCAACGAGTACGCCATCATCAGCAAGAACGTCGAGGTGTCTGCCTCCGACGGCACGTGCGATGTGGCGCTCACCGGCATTCCCGCTGAGGTTTCCACCATCGAACTCTGTGCACTCGACCGACTGCGCCGCCGCGTGGCGACCTTTGCCACAGCCGACTACAAGGTCTCGGGCGACACGTTGCGCATCGACGCAGGAGCACTCGATGTGTCGATGGCAAACGCCATCCAGCAGGAGATATTCAACACCACCTGCATCCAGTGCCACGGTGGTTCGAACTATGCCGCGGCGGGACTTCATCTCACCGAGGGACTGAGCTTCGAGTCGCTGGTCGGCGTTTCGTCGGTCAAGGTTCCCGGCAAGCATCGCGTCGAGGCAGGGTCAAGCACAGAGAGCGTCATGTATGAGGCATTGGCAGAAGGCATCTCCTCGTCGTGGAGATACGACCATTCGGTCGAGGTCGTCAAGCAGGAGAAACTCGATTTGATACGCAACTGGATTGACGGTGGCGCCAAACACAACTAAAAAGACAAGAATGAACTACTTCAAGAATACATACGCGGGCGCTGCTGCCGCTGTTTCGCTCTTTGACGTCAACCGTCGCGAGGCGCAGGCTGTGGTGACGCCCACCGATCCCAACGCTACGGCGGCTGAGCAGATTGCCCGACTGGGCGCCGTTGCCGACGAACTCTCTCGCCAACTCGGCATGAAACCGGTCTTTGAACGCTGGCTGCTGAGTGACGCTACCAACCAAAGCCTTCTTATTCCCGACCGCACAGAATGCGCGCGCTCGGTGGTGCAACAGCCGCCGCTCGACGGCCATAAGGCGGCATTGGTGGTGTTTTACCAAGACAATTCCACGTTCCGTCACATCGGCAATGGGGTGTGGCAGGACGACAACAACCGGTTCTGGGTTGGTGACAATGATGCCATCCCCGCCGCCGACTCGCGCACGATGACCATGGAGTACCTCGACAGGCTCGACCGTGTGCTCGTGTCTTCGGGAGGCTCGCTTGCCGACAGCTGCGTGCGCACATGGTTCTTTGTCCGCGATGTAGACAACAACTACTCTGGCGTCGTCGATGGTCGCAATCGCGTCTTCGACCGTTGCGGTCTCACCCCAGATACGCACTTCATCGCCTCGACAGGCATCGCCGGATCGTGTGCCGACACTGCGCGCACCACCGCATTCAATGCCTATGCCGACACATCGCTGCACTCGTCACAGATCAAGTATCTGTATGGCGCGACGCACCTCAATCCCACATACGAATATGGTGTGGCGTTCGAGCGCGGCACGGCGACCGATTACGGTGACCGACGCCATGTCTATATTTCCGGCACCGCCAGCATCGACAACAAAGGCAATATCGTGGCTCCCGGCGACATCAGCGCCCAGACCGCGCGAATGCTCGAGAACATCGGCGTGCTGTTGGCTGAGGCAGAATGCTCGCCATCAGACATCGCCCATCTCATTGTCTATCTGCGCGACATCGCCGACGCTCCTGTAGTCGAAACGTTGATTGCCCGATTTGCACCCAACGTGCCCACCGCCATCGTTTGGGCGCCCGTATGCCGTCCCGGATGGCTCATCGAGGCTGAATGCATCGCCATCAAACCCATCGACAATCCCGCCAATGCGAATTTCTAAGCAAATACCACTGATCGCTTCGGTGATATTCGCGCTGTTCATCGGCGCAACATCATTCATGGCTCCCGCCGTCTATGCCTCGGCATGGTGGCTGGCGCTGTGGGTGGTCGTGCTCGCCGTGCTCCTGTGGTCTGCCTACCGCGTCGCGATGTGGCGCCGTCCGTTGCTCATGGTGATACACCTGTCCATGGCCATCATCATTGTCGGCGGCATCTGCACCCGCGCCTTCTCTACACGCGGCACCCTGCATCTCGAACCTTCGGTCACCACCGACCGATTTGTCGACGCCCAAGGCGTGAACCATGCTCTGCCTGCCGCCCTCACACTCGTCAGCTTCAACCCCGAATACTACCGCGGCATGAGCGTCCCACGCGACTTTGTCTCGGTGGTTGCCGTCGCGCCAAGCGACACGATGCGCATATCGATGAACAACATCGGCGAAATAGACGGATATCGTTTCTACCAGACCTCGTTTGACGACCACGGCGGCACGATACTCACCGTGAGCCGCGACCCGTGGGGCATTGCCATCGTCTATCTGGGCTTTGCCATCTTTGCCATAGCCGGCGGATTGCTTGTCCTGAAGAATCTGCGCGCTGCCTCGCGCTCGGTTGTGCTGGTCACGCTTGCCATCTCTGCCGCTGACGCCCATGCCATTCCCGCTGTCCCTGCCTCGCTCGCCGACAGCCTCGCTTCGCGACAAGTGCGCTACAACGGCGAGGTCGTGCCATTCTCGACCGTGGCGACACGGCTCACCTACAAACTCACCGGACGTGGCGACGTCGCTGGACTCAGCCCCGAGGCATTTGTGCTCTCGCTCGTCAAGTACCGCGACGAGTGGATTGACGTACCGTTTCTCAAGGTCAAGAGCGCCCAACTCCGCGACTCGCTCAATGCCCAAGGAAAATACGTGGCTGTCAGCCATCTATATGACGCAAATCGCGAATACATCCCCGGCAAGTTCTATCATGGCGGCGAAGGCGGTCTCGACAGCGACATTCTCGCTCTCGACGAACGTGTGGCGCTGCTCTCAGACTTGTGGTCGGGTGAACTTTTCGAGCCACTGATGTCCAACGCCCCCGATAGCCGCAAGGACATCGGTGTCGCCATCGAGGTTTGCTACAACAAGACCCAACCCGTGCGGCTGATGTTTATACTGGCGATAGTCACCGCGCTGCTTGCCGGCGCGTCGACTTTCACCCGATACCGCCGATTCGCCCCACGCGCCATCTCCACGCTCGCCATTGCCGGCGTGCTCGTTGTCGCATGGCAATGGAGCACATTGCAGCATCATCCGCTCACCACCATCACCGAGATGACCACCTTCACCTCAGTAGTGATGCTCGTTGTCGCCGCCATCATCAGTCACCGCCATGCGTTGGCAGGAGCCATCTCTACCTTTGCCTCCGCGTTCCTGCTGCTGGTGACATGGCTTGGCATCAAGGACCCCGCGATGACGCCCGTCATGCCCGTCCTCGCTTCGCCGTGGCTGTCGGTGCATGTCTCCATCATCATGGCATCATACGCCATCCTTTCGATCACGATGCCCCTCGCCGCATTTGCCCTCATCCTGCCCCGCCAACGCTCCGAAATCACCCGACTGTCGCTCACACTCCTCATCCCCGGCACATGGCTGCTCGCCATCGGCATCATCATCGGCGCCATGTGGGCAAACGTCTCATGGGGAAGATACTGGGCTTGGGACCCCAAAGAAACCTGGGCGCTTGTCACCCTCATGCTCTATGCAATTCCCCTGCATCGCTCCACAACCTTGCAGCAGCGTCCAGTCGCCTGCAACATCCATCTCATCTTCGCCTTCGCGGCGATTCTCATGACCTACTTCGGCGTCAACTATCTGCCGTCGATGCACGCCTACCAATAACCAACCTCTGCAATTCACTTTGAAACAATCATGACTATGGACTTCAAACCCATCCTGCCTGCCACGCACACCGGCTCACCCATCATCATCGCCGGTCCGTGCTCTGCCGAAAGCCCCGAACAAATGCTCGAAACCGCCACACGCCTCCAGCGCCAGGGCGTGCGAATCTTCCGCGCCGGTGTGTGGAAACCGCGAACGCGTCCCGGAGGCTTCGAAGGCCATGGCAAAGAAGCCCTGCAATGGCTCGACATGGTGAGACGCCGCGCCGGCATGCTTGTAGCAACAGAGGTGGGCACTGCACGCCAGGCTGCCGACGCCCTCGAAGCCAATATTGACCTACTCTGGATTGGAGCACGCACCACGACATCGCCATTTGCCGTGCAAGAAATCGCCGAGGTGCTGCGCGGCACCGATACGCCTATACTCGTCAAAAATCCCGTGTGCCCCGACCTCGACCTGTGGATAGGCGCTGTCGAGCGACTATACCTCTGCGGCGTGCGACGACTTGCCGCCATCCACCGCGGATACAAGGTGCCCGGCGAAACGACATATCGCAACGCGCCGCTCTGGGAACACGTCGCACAATTCCGCCGCCAGCTTCCCCAACTCCCCATCATCTGCGACCCATCGCACATGGGAGGCAGCCGCAATCTCATTCTTCCTCTTTCCAACACCGCCCTGTCGCTGGGCTACGACGGACTCATCATCGAGAGCCAATGCAATCCCGACCAGGCCCTCACCGACAGCCACCAGCAAGTCACCCCCGAGACTCTCTCGCCACTGGTCGCCACCAACCGCGCCCACACTGCCTAACGTTGCAATTGTCGGGCGTACTCGATAAAATTGGATACGATGGCGTCGCCATGCGTCGTGATGATGCTTTCAGGATGATATTGGACACCATACAGCGGCAACCTACGATGTCTGAACGACATCAGGTTGCCGTCTTCGTCACAGGCAGTTGGCTCGAGACATTCGGGCAACGACGCGCTGTCGACAATCCACGAGTGATAGTGTCCGACATCGATGGGTTTGGAGATGTCACGGTACAACACGTCATTGTCGTCCATGAGCGTCAATGTGGATTTGTAGCCGTGCAAAGGGTGGGGCAGATTGACAAGTTTTGCCCCGAAATATTCGGCGATTGCCTGAAATCCCAAACATATCCCCAAGATGGGAATCCGCTCATGGCAACGGTCGACGAATTCCATCAGATAGCCCGCCTCTTTGGGTATGCCGGGCCCCGGGGATAGTATCGCTGCGTCATATTCAATGTCTTTGCGCAGCAATATGTTGTCGTTGCGCATCACATCGACAGTGACATCATGATTGTGCCGTGCAATCTGCGCGACATTATATACAAAAGAGTCGTAATTGTCTACTATAAGAATCTTCATGAGCCAAATAAAATGCAAAGTTATCGTTTTTTCTCTTCCATGCCTCGACTAAATAAAGTAATTTTGTGATAAAATTACATGACTGATGACTACAATAGATGCAGCGACACTCCAGACCCTCATGAACCGCCACGGCAAGGACGGTTTGCCGTTTGTCTTTGGCGTCGACTACGAACTCCAAAACTGTTTCATTGTTGACAATCCCCTCGCCACGCGCGACATCTGGTGGAGCATCAGCGGCACTGGCAATGGCACGCCACCCGTAGCCGACCGATGTGTACAGCCCTCCATATCCCCAATGTCATGCTTCGCCCTTGACGAATATGCAGCGAAATTTGATGTCATATATTCGGGATTGATGCGCGGCGACAGTTTTCTCGCCAACCTCACTGCGTCGGTCGAGGTCAATTGCAACGCGAGTCTTGAGAACATATATGCCAGTGCCAAGGCAAGATACAAGCTGCTTTTGCCGGACGAATTTGTGTGTTTCTCCCCCGAGTGTTTTGTCAGGATTGAGCATGGCCGCATTCACGCCTATCCGATGAAGGGTACCATCGACGCCACTATTGAGAATGCCCGACAAATTTTGCTCGACAATCACAAGGAACAATGCGAACACAACACCATCGTTGACCTATTGCGAAACGACCTGAGCATGATCTCTGACAACGTCCGTGTCACACGCTTCAGATACATTGACAAGGTTGGCGCCGCGGGGCGCGAGATACTGCAGACAAGTTCAGAGATTGTCGGAGACTTGCCCGACGACTGGCGCGGCACATTGGGCGATATCATATTCAGACTGCTGCCCGCCGGTTCGATTTGCGGTGCGCCCAAGGACGCCACGGTGAGATTGATAGCGCGAGCCGAGGGATGTCCGCGTGGCTGGTATACCGGAATCTTCGGATACTTCGACGGCGAATCTTTGGATTCGGCGGTTATGATCAGGTGTGTCGCCAAGCGCGGTGACAGACTGTACTATCATAGCGGCGGTGGAATCACAGTCAATAGTGATGTCTCGGACGAGTACAACGAAGTGTTGCAAAAAATCTACATTCCTTGCCAATGAATACAACAACTTTCATCGAGACAATGCGTGTCACCAATGGCGCGATAGACCATTTGCCCGACCATATCCGGCGTATGGAGTTGACCTGCCGTGAGGTGTTTGGGTCGTGTCCCGACCTTTCGCCTCTTGTCAACGCTGTGATACCCGTCGACGCCAAAAAATGTCGTGTCGTCTACGGTCGTCAGATTGAAGTCGTTGAGTTTGGCGACTATGTGCCTCGCAAAATCGCGTCACTCAAACTTGTCACCGCCCCCTCGGCATTTGACTACCACCTCAAATATGCCGACCGGGGCTGCTTGACAGAGCTATTTGCCATGCGCGGAGACTGTGATGACATCCTCATTGTCAGAGAAGGCATGATCACCGACACCTCGATAGCAAACATCGTCTTTACCGACGGCACCCGATATGTCACCCCCGACACATGCTTGCTGCCCGGCACCACCCGCCGTCGCTTGTTGATGGAAAACAAAATCGACATCGCCGCCCTATCTCCAGCCTCCCTTGCGATGTTCACCCATGCCATCCCCATCAACGCCATGCTCCCATTGGGAAGCATCCCCCCAATCCCGATAGAAAACATAAGGTGATGTATCAACAAAGGTTTCTTACTTATATAATGTATCGAGACATAATGCAAAGTTAACCATTGTATGAGTGGTGGTTGGCTGATTTTATTTGTGGGTGTGGGAGAATTTTTATAATTTTGGGAGGTTCATGGCTTAAAAAACGTTGCTACCATGAGCCGGATATATCTATAGTCTTGCTGTGGATATTGTCGGTGATGTTCGCGATGTCGGTTTCTGACGCCGACGGACTTATCGCGTTTGCCTCGACGAAATAAACAGCCAAAAAACCACAAAGGAATCCACCGAAAACACCACAAAGAAATCCAACAAACAATGAGCCGAAACAATCGTGCACCGATATTCGCAATCGACCGGTTGCGCATGTGGACCGACGGTCCCGGAATCACCACGCTGGTGGGATTCATGGGCTGCCCGCTGCGCTGTCGCTATTGTGTCAACAATCGGTGTCACGAGCAGATTTGTGAGGCAGATGGCGTGACGCCGCGCCGGGGTGTGATGATGCTGACACCGCGCCGATTGTACGAGCGGGTCAAAATCGACAACCTCTATTTTCAGGCTACGGGCGGCGGTATTTGCTTTGGTGGAGGCGAGCCGGCGTTGTATGCCGGGTTCATCAAGGAATTCCGCCAAATCTGCAACCCGGAATGGAAGATTACGGTCGAGACATCGCTTGCCACGACACTCGACAATGTGCGCCTGCTGGCAGAAGCCGCCGACTACCTGATAGTCGATGTCAAGTCGATGAACAAGGAGGTCTACAAGGAGTACACCGGCGAGGACGTGCCCCCGCTTGACAAGTACCTCAGCGAACTGCGGCGGCTGAAGGGTGGGGAACATGTCAAGGTGCGTGTGCCCATGATCCCCGGATTTGGCAGCGGCGACGACGCCTGGCTTGCCGCCGGTGAGATTACTGCCATGGGGTTCAAGAATGTGGATGTGTTTCAATATATAGTACCGGACAAAAAACACCAGAACGAATCATGAAAGAAGGAAAGAAAAAATGCGACGACCTGCGACTGTTGCGCCACCTCATCGCCGACAAATTCGGTCTGAAATATGTTCCCCGCGAGTGTCACCACGAGGGTGATTGCCCAGGCACCTGCCCAGCGTGCGATGCCGAGCTGCTCGACCTGCAGAGACAGCTTGACGCCATGGGTGTCAAGAAAATAGACCTCGGCGACAAACCCGAATTCTTCCAGGCATTGTTGGCGGAGAATGGCGCGCGCAATAGCCCACAGCCCGACGAAGATGGCATGGGGCAAAACCTCGACCAAGATCCCGGCAATGAGCTCGAGGGCGATATACCTCCTGGTGGGGCGCTATATTTCGACGAGCCATATATGACTTGCAAAATCGCCGGGCTGATGTTTCGCGACATCAGCGATGTGTGGGACGAGCTCTACGAGGGCGCGCGCCTCGCCCTGGTGCGCGAGCCCGACAACGAGCACGACACCAATGCCATTGCCGTCGCGCTCGACGGTGACTACGACCCCTACCACCCCGAGTCGTTCGACTTTGACCTGATACTTGGCTACATCCCCCGCGCCGACAATGCCGACCTTGCCGAGATGATGGACTCGGGCATTAGGTCCTATGCCGAGATCAGCGAGCTGCATGGCTCGGCGCACTCCTACAAGAGCATCGAGATAAATATCTTTGTCGACCACGGCGAGGGTCGCTTGCCATCCGATCGTTTGCGTGTGGTGAATGTCGGCAACCTCGCCGAGCATGAGCAGTGGCTCAGGGACAAGGGCGCGATGTATTTCAGATGGAGATATCAGTGGCATGTCGCTCCCTTGGCGGGCGAGGCAATTGTCGTGATGTCGCGCGGCGCCACCGAGTCGGTGATGTATCTCACCCGGGTTATTGCTGTTGGGGAAGACGCGAAATTATTCTTTGATGACCCCGATGACATTGTTCTCGATGACGACTGCCACGCATATATTCTGGGCAATATCTCCGGTCCGAAGACCGTCCCTGGCTGGGCGCTGGATTTCCTCAACAAGGAGGATGTCGGCGAGTGGATGCCGGGCAAATTTGTGTCGAGAGCGGCGCAGGAGAAGCTCGGACTGATTTTCGGAGTGAAAATGGCTTGATAATCGGGGTATTTGTGTGAGTATAAAATAGTTAATATTAAATAATATTTTGCAGTAATAACTAATGCCAAATAAATTAAAAATACGTTACAATACTGAATATCAATGAATTAGCTAGGGGGGGTAATATTACAATACCGATACGGTGATTGTAACAATAATGATATGTGTTGCGGGTGTCGATTTTTGTTCATACATTTGTGCATTACAACACATTGATGTTGCGTATGCCATGTGACCTTTATGAAAATAATCGTCCTATCTCTACGAAATAATAATCTAAAAACCTAAATAAATTATCATTTTTTTAACTAAGACCCTATGTCTATGAAATCCAACTATCTCTTTATTGCGCTGACATCAGCGGCAATGTTGGCATCGTGTTCTTCGGAGCTCGATGTTCCCAAGACAGGTGATGGCGACTGCACGGTGATGTTTACCGCGCAACTCCCGTCGGGCATGAGCCGTGCCTATGGCCTCGGTGCTCAAGCCAAGTCATTGAAGTATGCTGTGTACGAGAAAGGTTCGACAACTCCATTGAAAATATATGGAGACGAAACGACCGAATACGGCACAGCAGAATTCCCCGAAAATGCGTTGACGACCACCGTCCCCCTCCAGCTTGCCCAGGGCAAGAGCTACGACGTGGTGTTCTGGGCTGACGCCGGTGGCGATGCCTACACATTCAACGCCTCTTCCGACGGTGCCGGCGCGACAATCGTTGCCAACTATGGCGCTTCGACAGTCGCCAACGACGAGAGCCTCGATGCCTTCTATGCCAAGGAGTCTATTGAGGTGACTGGCAGCATGACTCCCACCGCCAATCTGAAACGACCCTTTGCCCAGCTCAACATCGGCACCAGCGACTATGATGCTGCCGTGGCTGCCGGCTACACCGTCACCAAGACAGCTGTCAAGGTGAGCGGTGTCAGCAATTCGTTCAACCTCTCTACGGGAGAGGTCTTCGGCGAATCGGTTGATGTCGTCTACCATGTTGCTGACATACCCGCAAATGATGAATCCTTCCCCGTTGGCAGCGACACGTACAAGTATCTCGCCATGAACTATGTGCTCGTGGGTAGCGGTGTCACGGCAGATGTCGAACTCAGCACCTATGCCGACGCCAGTGCCAGCCCTGTAGCCAGCACCTACACCTATGTTCCCCTGCAGGCCAACTACCGCACCAACATCTATGGCGCGCTGCTCACCAACCCCGTTGCCTACAACGTCGAAATCAAGCCCGCATTCGCTTCCCCCGACACCAACGTTGAGATTTGGGACGGCACAAGCCAGAGCGAGCCGCAGTATGACGAAACAGCGCAGGCTTATGTCGTGAGCGAAGCCAGCGAGTTCGCTTCTATCCTCGCAAATGGTGGTATATTGTCTACAGCTCAAAGCATGAGAAGCCGTGGGGACGGAGACAATGTGATAACCAACATAAAATTGACATCAGATATAGACTTTGGCGGACACACCTTGCCACTGCCTGCCGCAAGTATTGCCGAAGAAGATATATATAAAGATTTTACACTTGATGGCCAAGGTTTTACCATCAAAAATTTCAAGACTGCAAGCTATGGCGTTAAAGGTGGTTTATTCCCTATAACCAATGGTACTGTAGTGATTAATAACCTCAATATTGACAATGCCACAATCGGTTCAACCAGTGTTGTCAATCTCAGCGACCAGTATGCCGGCGTTGTTATTGGCAAGGCATATGGCTCGGTTGAATTGAACAATGTAAATGTCAACAATAGCAAGGTCTACGGTAAAAATAAGGTTGGTGGACTTGTAGGATTCCTTTACGAACATTATATGTATGCAAGTGATTGCAAGGTTCAGAATACTGAATTGTATGGCTTGGGAACAGATGGTGGATGTGTTGGTGGTATCGTAGGCTATGACCAGACATGGGTAGACCAACCAGGTACCGTGTTTACAAACTGCGAGGTTTCAAATGTCAAGATTAGCGCTCCCGACGGAGGATACAACGATGATGGTACCCCGCATCAACGTCGTGGCAATGGCTATCTAATTGGTACTCTCAGCTGTGACCGCAATATTTATTTTAATAATTGCAGCGTGACAGGAAATAATGTTATGGAATCGAACTTCACTGTCAGTGAATTTATTGGTTCGTATAATCCAGATTCCAAGTTGACATATCATGTATATATCGACGACGTTTTGACCCCAGCACTCACCGCCGATCTCTTTATCAACAACATTGCAGGTCTCGAAGCCTTCCGCGACGCTGTCAATGCCGGCGATAACTACAAAGGCAAAATCGCTCGTCTCGTCGCCGACCTCGACCTCAACAACGAAGACTGGACACCCATTGGCACTGACAAAAACAAAGTGTTCGCCGGCACTTTTGATGGCGGCAACCACACTGTCAAGAATATCACCATCAACCGTCCCGAGTCTGACATTCTGGGCTTGTTCGGCTATCTGACCGGTCTGCTCAAGAACGTCAACACCGAGAACGTCAACATCACCGGCGTTGGTCACCTCGGCGGTGTCGTGGGACTCATTTTCACTGGCAACATTGAAAACCTCCACGCCAAGAACGTCACCATCAGAGGCGCGCACTATATCGGCGGTATCGCCGGATGGGGCTACACCAACATCACCAACTGCTCGATTGAAGATGCCGACCTGCTGGCAGTGCCCAACGCAGACGGCGACAGCTATGACAATGGCGACAAGGTGGGCGGCATCATCGGCCAGATCTGCGAAC
>X1_Eurasian_Beaver__coassemble_45_pt1 | contig 18488 bp, 14 predicted proteins | sample X1_Eurasian_Beaver__metabat2_high_PE_005 | metagenome-assembled genome bin X1_Eurasian_Beaver
ACCGAAAAGGATTGCATCGACCGCATCAAACACTTCAACTGGCCCATCCTGAAGTGACACGACGCATCCACCCCACTGATAGTGTGCCAATGGAGGTATAACAAAAAATAATGTTGGGCGGTGATTTTGAACCTTACAGGTCGAGCGCGTCGATGGCTGTTTGCCAGGTGGCGCGTTGTTTTTCCCAATCTTTTGGTTTGATGCTGAAGGCGACTGTGTCGCTGCCGACATACCATGCCATTTCGGGCGCTACGGATGTCGCCGCGATACTCTCAAATTCTTTCATGGTGATGTAGAAACGCAGGCGGCTCACCCATTTTTTGCCCTTTGGCTCGATATAGACTTTTTCGACAGCGCATTTCTTGGCTCCCATCAGCACGACGCTGTCGGGCTTGAATTTCTTGTCGCTATAGATTGTTGTTGTCACCGACACAGAGTCTGTTGACGACAGTGCGGTGATGTCGTAGGTGAGATTCTTGATGCCTCTGTCGTTTTTTTCGGCGTTGAATTTGCAGTTGTCGATATAGGCTATTGTCTGGTCACCGTCGGTTTTGGTCATCAGATGTTGGGCACAGACACAGTGGGTGGAGAGGAGGCATGTCAAGATTGCAAGGAAGAAGTGGCGCATACGTTGTGAGAAATAAAATAAAATCCATTCCCGGTGACCATGCTGGCTGCTCGGGAATGGACTGATGGGTTTACAGATTAGTCTCCGTATACATACACAGTGTATGTGCCGAAGATACCAATGATAGAGGTCTTTTTGGAATCAACGTGCGAGATTTTCTTGATTCCAGCGCTCTTGGCGGCGGTTTGGATGCTGGCGTCACCCATAGTCACGAGGCCTAAGATGTTTGTTGCTTTGGCAGTGCCGACCTTTTTGCCAAGTGAGTTGCTAGTCACAGCTTCACCAGATTTAACGTCGGTGTAAATTGCGCCGATACCTGCGGGAGTGCTAATTGAAGCGCAACCTGTCGAAATGAAAAGGAATGCTGCGCATGCGGCAGCCATAATTGCTTTTTTCATTGTGGAAATGTTAGTTGAAGGTAATTATTAAAAGACACCGTAAAGTTATAATTTATTTGCATAAATTCCAAATAAATTTGCAAAATGTCACATAAAAAACACTCCAAATAATAAAAAATATTATAATCACCCCTCCCGTCTCCATTTTCTTTGCCTCGCACCCATTTGAGACATCCCTATAAATCATTGTCAATAGAAATTGGTTAAATCTTATTAAATCATTGTGTTCCCGAGCGCATTTTACACATATGTAAAATTATATTACTATCTTTGTGCAAAACTTATAATAGATAAAACCATGAGCGAAGTAGAACTTTTGTTGGTGAACAACAGCGATAAATGTACAATGTACACAATACAAGCAAGAGGCGGAAGCCGGTAATGTTCAGATTACCAAAAAGGAAATTATAACTGACAAAACATTTGATATATGAGACGAGCCAATGTGAATTTGTATGAGATTTTTGAGGAGATACCTCGCGAGAAGCGTGAGGAAACGCGGTTGTCGTTTGCGATTTCCAATAGACTCGCTGCATTGATGAGCGAGCGAGGACTCAGCAAGAAGCAATTTGCGGATGCCATTGGCAAGCGTCCCAATGAGGTGACTCGTTGGTTGAGTGGTGAGCACAATTTCACCATCGCGACGCTGGCAATGCTTTCGACATTTTTTGACCAGCCCATCATCACGGTAGGCTGAGCAGGTAAATTTTGAATTTTACCATTGACATGTGAAATCCACTGATAATCTGTGTGACGTATATGTGGTCGCAATGTGTTGTGTGCCCATGTGCGCGTAGCTTTGGAGGTGGGTTTGTGAAAAACAAAAAACACGCCCCGCGGGATTCACCGCGGGGCGTGTTGGGTTATTGGGGGATGGCGATGTTATTTCGCTTCGGGATCTACGCCCCACTGCTGGTGGGCGAGACGACGGTAGTTGTTGTAGCGCCAGAGAGCGTTGGCTTTGGCAGCTTCAAAGAGTTCCTGAGCCTGGTCGGGATACTGTTTGAAGAGCGATGCGTAGCGCACTTCACCCTTGAGGAAGTCTTCGAACTTGTCCCACTGGGGCTCTTTCGAGTCGAGAGTGAAGGGGTTCTGGCCTTCGGCTTCGAGGGCGGGGTTGTAGCGCCAGAGGTGCCAGTATCCGCATTCGACGGCGCGGGCTTCTTCTTGCTGGCTGCGACCCATGCCGGCGCGGAGACCGTGGCTGATACAGGGCGAGTAGGCGATGATGAGCGAGGGTCCGTCGTAGGCTTCGGCTTCGCGGATGGCCTTGAGGGCCTGTGCGTTGTCGGCGCCCATGGCTACCTGAGCGACATAGACGTATCCGTAGGTCGAGGCGATGAGGCCGAGGTCTTTCTTGCGGATGCGCTTGCCGGCAGCGGCAAACTTGGCGATTGCGCCGAGGGGAGTTGCCTTTGATGCCTGGCCACCGGTGTTGGAGTAAACCTCGGTGTCGAGCACAACGACGTTGACATTTTCGCCAGAAGCGAGCACGTGGTCGAGACCGCCGAAACCGATATCGTAGGCGGCGCCGTCACCGGCGATGATCCACTGTGAGCGAGCGGTGATGTATCCGCGGAGTTCGCAGAGACCCTTGCAGATGTCGCAACCGCAGGCTTCGCAGAGGGGCACGATCTTCTCGCGCACTTCGCGTGTCACCTTGGCGTCGTCTTTGTTGTCGAGCCACTGCTGGGCGAGTGCCTTGATTTCGTCGCAGCACTTGTCGCACTGTGTGGCTTTTGCCATGAGGTCGGCGACGCGGGCGCGCATCTTGCGGGTGGCAATCTTCATGCCCAGACCGAATTCGGCGAAGTCTTCAAAGAGCGAGTTTGCCCAGGCGGGACCGTTGCCGAGGGCGTTGACGGTGTAGGGAGTCGAGGGAACCGAGCCCGAGTAGATTGACGAGCAACCGGTGGCGTTGGCTACCATCTCGTGGTCGCCATAGAGCTGGCTGATGAGTTTGACGTAGGGAGTCTCGCCGCAACCCGAGCAAGCGCCCGAGAACTCGAACATGGGCTGTGCGAACTGGCTGTTCTTGACAGTGGCCTTGATGTCGACGAGGTCTTGCTTGTATGATACGTGCTCGGCGCAGTAGTCCCATTCTTTCTGGACTTCGAGCTGAGTCTCGAGGGGTTTCATTTCGAGAGCCTTCACGCCCTTCTTGCCGGGGCAGACGTCAACGCAGTTGCCGCAACCGAGACAGTCGAGCACGTCGACAGCCTGGATGAATCGGGTGTCTGCCATTGTCTTGCCGATGGTGGCGAGAGTTGCTTCTTCGCCGAAGGGAGCCTTCTCCATCTCTGCCTTGTCGAGGACGAAGGGGCGGATGGCGGCGTGAGGACAAACAAAGGCGCACTTGTTGCACTGGATACAGTTTTCAGAGAGCCATTCGGGAACGAATGCTGCAACGCCGCGTTTCTCGTACTTTGCTGTAGACTGCTGCCATGTGCCGTCGGCAAATTCCTTGAAGTCGCTGACCTTGAGGAGGTCGCCTGCCTGTCCGTTGATGGGACGCACGATGCGGTTGATGAATTCGGGATCGTCGTTGGCGACGGTGGCGTCGTCGGGGAGCTGAGCCCATGCGGGGTCAATGGTGAGCTGGCTGTATTCGCCGCCGCGGTCAACGGCTGCATAGTTCTTGTCGACAACGTCTTGGCCTTTCTTGCCGTAAGACTTGACGATGAACTTCTTCATCTGCTCGACAGCGAGGTCGACGGGGATGACGCCGGTGATGCGGAAGAATGCGCTCTGGAGGATGGTGTTGGTGCGGTTGCCCAGACCGATTTCCTGAGCGATCTTGGTGGCGTTGATGTAGTAGACGGTGATGTTGTGCTCGGCGAAGTAGCGCTTAACCTTGTTGGGAAGGTTCTTGACAAGTTCCTCGCCCTCGTAGATGGTGTTGAGGAGGAATGTGCCGTTGTCGCGCAGACCGCGTGTCACGTCGTACATGTGCAGGTATGCCTGTACGTGGCAAGCCACAAAGTTGGGGGTGTTGACCAGGTAGGTCGAGCGGATGGGCTCGTCGCCAAAACGGAGGTGCGAGCAGGTGTAGCCGCCCGATTTCTTCGAGTCGTAGGCGAAGTATGCCTGGCAGTATTTGTTGGTGTTGTCACCGATGATTTTCACCGAGTTCTTGTTTGCGCCCACAGTACCGTCGGCGCCGAGGCCGTAGAACTTGGCTTCGTAGATCGAGTGACCGCCGAGAGCGATTTCCTTGGGGAGGGGGAGTGAAGAGAAAGTGACGTCATCGACGATGCCCACAGTGAAGTGGTCTTTGGGCATGGGGAGAGCGAGGTTTTCGAAGATGCCGATGATCTGCGCGGGTGTTGTGTCCTTTGAAGCGAGACCATAGCGGCCGCCGACGATGAGGGGGGCGTTCTCTTTGCCATAGAAGCATTCCTTGACGTCGAGCAACAGGGGCTCTCCGTTGGCGCCGGGTTCCTTGGTGCGGTCGAGCACGGCGATGCGCTTGGCGGTGGCGGGCACAGCTGCGAGGAAGTGCTTGGCAGAGAAGGGACGGAAGAGGTGCACGGCAACGAGGCCGACTTTCTCGCCGTTCTTGACCAAGTGGTCGATGGCTTCCTGGGCAGCCTGTGTGACAGAACCCATGGCGATGATGACGCGTTCGGCGTCGGGAGCACCGTAGTAGTTGAAGAGGTGGTATTCGCGGCCGGTGATTTTCGAGATTTCGGCCATGTAGTTTTCAACGACTTCGGGCACGGCGTTGTAGTGCTCGTTGCAAGCTTCGCGGTGCTGGAAGAATACGTCTCCGTTCTCAGCCATACCGCGAGCTACGGGAGCGTCGGGAGTGAGAGCGCGCGAGCGGAACTCGGCGAGAGCCTGACGGTCGAGCAGGGGAGCGAGGTCTTTCTCTTCGAGCGCTTCGATTTTCTGGATTTCGTGCGAAGTGCGGAAACCGTCAAAGAAGTTTACAAAGGGAACGCGGCTTTTGATGGTCGAGAGATGGGCTACACCTGCGAGGTCCATTACTTCCTGAACCGAACCTTCGGCGAGCATAGCGAAACCGGTCTGGCGGCAAGCCATCACATCCTGATGGTCGCCAAAGATCGACAAGGCGTGAGAGGCGATGGTGCGGGCCGACACGTGGAAAACGCAGGGCAGGAGTTCGCCGGCGATTTTGTACATGTTGGGGATCATCAGCAACAAACCTTGCGAAGCGGTGTAGGTTGTAGTGAGGGCACCAGCCTGGAGAGAACCGTGGACGGCACCCGCCGCGCCGCCTTCGGACTGCATCTCCTGGACGAGTACAGTTTCTCCAAAAATGTTTTTGCGACCGGCGGCAGACCATTCGTCTACATACTCGGCCATCGTTGATGACGGAGTGATGGGGTAGATGGCGGCTACCTCAGAGAACATATAGCTCACATGGGCGGCGGCCTGGTTGCCGTCACAGGTCAAAAATTTCTTGTCTTTACTCATAATTGATAATCTATAATGTTTAGATAATTATTTCCCTGAAATTGAATTGGTAGAGTGCAGGACACTATTTCAACGTGCGAAGTTACGAAATTTTTTTCATTAACCGTGGATTTTAACTGTCAAATTATCTCAAGAATGTGGCACATCGGTATGCTAAAAACTCATAAATCTATGTAAAAACAGTAACAAACAAAAAAAATGGCATTTCTTGCCATAGCAAGGGTACATTTCTTAAAAATTTTTTATATATTTGTATTCCATTTGCGACGATGGCGTTTTGTGTCATCGCTCAATCGACGTCCAACATTGGGCATAGTTCATTCGTTACAATTCTTGTCTAATTCTTCACGAAACAATGAGTAAGCTCCAGCTCTACATCACTAAGTCGTTTCACGGCGCGGCAACAAGTCTTCTCAACCTCAATCCCTCGGCAGACGTGCGCCAGTACGTCAAAGACCTATCGTCACTCCTCGAGAAGGTCAAGTATGATGCCGCCGAGAAAAACATTTTCTACCTGTTGTCGAGCACCGACGATGGCATCTTTGTCACCGTCATCCGCACCATTCCCAGCAATCCCATCGACCATCTCGCGGCATGGATCTACTTGCCCACCGAGGTGATTGTCACCGGAGCCGAGCTCGAGAAGATAGTCAAGGACATCACCCGCATCGTGTCGGGACACGGCGTGAGTGCCGATGGCGTCGGCGAGATGCGCGCCCTGTTCACTGCCGAATATCCCGTCGACCCCGAGCGCCCCGCCTACACTGCCGGCGCTCCCAACGGAGGATGGGCATGGCGGGCATACGGCGGCGAATACGCCCCCAAGTTCTCGGAGTTCATGGGCGAGGGACGTTTCCAGTTGGGCTATCTGCCCTATGAGGGAGTGTTGCTCGTCGACTCGGAGCTCGACTACAATGTCTCGCTGCCCGACCTCAGCGACATGCCACTGGGCAAGCCCGCGGTGATACTGCCGCCCAAGCCTACCCGCGAGGAGTTTGTTGCCCACGCCTTTGACAAGGTGCTCGACAAGCCCATTGCCGGAACCGTCGGAGCCGAACTCACCATCGAGTGGCGCCGCCCGGGATTTGAGCCGGTGATCGACACTGTCACCGTCGACAAGGATATGTACACCCCGGCGCCCGTGCTCACCAACGAGTCGCGCAAGCTCATCACCCGCGACTCGTTCAGCGTCACCTCGCGCACCGACCACTCGCGACTCACCGACTGCGAGATACATGTCAACGGCACAATCATCGACAACCACGGCGCCCTCTTCACCGAGGGCGAGCTCAAGGAAGCCGAGGTGAGTGTCTCGCGCGACGGATTTGTGCCATTCAAGGCGCACATCAACCTCGCCTCGTCGACTCGCGCCCTGGTGCAGCTCAAGGAACGCCTCAAAACCTATTGCTTCGAACTGCCGGTCAACTCCAGCGACCTCGGAGGTCCGGTGAAATTCAAGATATACTCCAAGAATCCTCTCGACGACAGCCCCATCGAGGGATATGAACTGCTCGACGACATCCAGGAGGGCGAGACACGCACCAACCATCTCGGATATGTGCGTCCGCGCTTAGGCGCGCCAAGCAAGGCAGCGCTGTTTGTTGCCGGCGGATTTGTCCTCGGACTGCTGTGCGGTGTCCTCTTCAACTGCAGTGGCGACAAACCCGGCAGCACCCTCGCTCCCGGGGCACAGCCCGAAGCCGACACGACATCGGTGATAGTCCCCGCCGGACACACCGTAGAAAAGTCCGCCAAGCCCGTGACGCCCGCGGCTGCCCCCGCGTCGACATCGGCAGCGACAATCGACGCCGCCGTGAAGTATCTCGACGAGAACAGGACATGGAACAAGACCGAGATGGAAAAATACCCCGCCCTCGCCGGTCTGTTTGACGACATGAACAACCTGCGCCTGCAGCGTCTGGCAGACGAGTGGGCTCCCAAGCTCGAGAAGTCGGAACAATTCAAGGAGGTGGCGTTCCACGCCCAGGAATCATTGCGCAAAAAACGTTCGCTGCGTGCCACATACAACGAGAAGGCCGGAGACCTCGACATCTCGGTGGTAGGCTACCAGAACTACATCGACAAATAACCAAAACGAAAATATATTAACAGCACAAAGGAACTATACATGAAGCAAATACTCTTGCCGGTGCTCTTTGCAGCGCCGGCTTTGACGGTAATGGCAGCCGCCACCCAGCCCACGGTGAGTGTCAGAGCCCTCACCCCCAATGTCATCAAGGTCACCAACGCCGCCCCCGGCGAGCAGGTTGCCCCGTCGCGCATCTCGGTGCTCGACGAGGAGGCACCGTCGCAGTCGGCACGCCTCGGTGACGGATTCATCACCTCGTCGGGAGTGCGCGTCACCACCACCGAGGCGGGTGCCACCACCATCAGCGCCGGCGAGGGCCGCAAGATTGTCGACGACGGAACGCGCGTCAACAAAAACGGCACCCGGTCGCTGAAAATCGCCACCTCGGGAGGCTCGTTCTACGGCGCCGGCGAGCGCGGACACAAACTGCGTCTCAACGGCGACACCCTCGTGATGTACAACCGACAGAACTACGGCTACACCGGCACCGACCCCCGCATCTCGCAGATGAACATCACCATGCCCCTGGTGGTGTCGTCAAACGGATATGGCATCGTGTTCGACGACTACGCCCCCGCCAAGCTCATCGTGGGCGACACCATCGAGTATATCAGCGAGAGCGGCAAGCCCCTGAGCTACTACTATGTCAACGGCGCCAAGTCGGTGGCAGATGTCGTGACCGCCATGACCGAGATGACCGGCCGTCAGGAGCTGCCCCCGCTGTGGACCATGGGCTACATCACATCAAAATACGGCTATCACACCCAGCAGGAGACACTCAGCGTGGTCGACAGCCTCAAACGCGAGGGCTATCCCGTCGACGGCATCGTGCTCGACCTCTATTGGTATGGCAAAGAGCAGGACATGGGACGCTTCAAGTGGGACGCCGACCAGTGGCCCGACCCCAAGGGCATGCTCAAGCAGCTCAAGGACGAGGGCGTGAACCTCATCACTATCTCGCAGCCCTACATCCTGCGCAATGGCCGCGGTGTCGACAACTACAACGAGCTCAAGGAACGCTCGCTGATGGTGTGCGACTCGACCGGCGGACCCCAGGAAGTGAAGATTTGGGTCGGCGAGGGCGGCATGTTTGACGTCTCCAATCCCCAAACGCGCATTTGGCTCGCCAACAAGTATGCCGAGCTGGTGGGCATGGGCGTCGCCGGACTGTGGGGCGACCTGGGCGAACCCGAGGTGCATCCCGAGACAGGCATTCATGCCAACGGATTGACAGCCAGAGAATACCACAACATCTATGGCAACGACTGGTCGGCAATCAAATACGACATGTACAAGGCTTGTTTCCCCGACCAGCGCATAATCCGGATGATGCGCGGTGGCACCACCGGCCTCCAGCGCTATGACGTCTTCCCCTGGTCGACCGATGTGTCGCGTTCGTGGGGCGGACTCGAACCCCAGGTGCGCATCATGCTCAACTCGGGCATGAGCGGACTCGGATACATGGGACACGATGTCGGCGGATTTGCCATCGATCCTGCCAATCCCGTTGATCCCGAGCTCTATGTGCGCTGGCTGCAGCTGGGACTGTTCTCGCCGATGTTGCGCACCCACGCCCAGTATATGGCAGAGCCCTACGGATATCCCGCGCAAGCCGACATCATCAAGAAGCTCATCGCCGACCGCTACCGCTGGTTGCCCTACAACTACACCCTGGCGTGGGAGAACGCCACCAAGGGCTGGCCGCTGGTGCGCCCCCTCAACTTCCACATGGCTGCCGGTGTCAGCGACTATGACAACATCAGCGACGAATACCTCTGGGGCCGCGACGTGCTTGTCGCTCCCGTGATGAAACAGGGCGCCAAGTCGCGCGAGGTCACATTCCCCAAAGACTCCAAGTGGGTCGACATCGCCAATCCCCGCGTCAAGTACGATGGCGGCACCACCGTCAACTACAAGGCACCGCTCGAGGTGCTGCCGCTGTTTGCCCGCGCCGGCGCATTCATCCCCATGGCGGACTACAAGATGGAGAACACCGGCGACTATCGCCAGGACAGCTACACCATCCAGTACTATCCCGTGCAGGGCGTGGCGTCGCAGTATCAGATGTTCCAGGACGACCTCAAGACGCCCAGCAGCAAGTCGGGCAACGCCGGTCGCGTGATCACGTTTGCCGGCGAGGACAACGCCAAGACCATCACCGTGGGCATCACAGCCTCGGGGACATTTGAAGGCGCGCCCGAATCAACCGAGATGACATTCGTCTTCAACGGTCTCGCCAAGAAGCCCGCGTCGATTCGCGTCGGTGGCACCACCGTGCCTCTGCCCTTCACCTGGGACAAGAAGACCGGCGCCGCCACCATCAAGGTCAATGCCTCGGCATCGACTCCATTCTCCCTGATACTCACCAAATGACATCAATAGAAACCCATATACACCCCAAGAAATGTTTTCAGGAATAGTAGAAGAAGCGGCGCGTGTCGTTGCCGCGAAACGTGAGGGCGGCAATCTGCAGCTCACCGTCACATGCTCGTTCACAGACCAATTGAAAATCGACCAGTCGGTAGCGCACAATGGCGTGTGCCTCACGGTGGTGAGCCTCGACGGCGACACCTATACCGTCACCGCCATCCAGGAGACCCCCCACCGCACCAACCTCGGCGACCTGCAGGCCGACGACCTCGTCAACCTTGAGCGCTCGATGCTCATGAACGGACGCCTCGACGGACACATCGTGCAGGGCCATGTCGACACCACGGCTACATGCACCGAAATCGAGGAAGTCGACGGCAGCACCTACTTCAAGTTTGAATACGACATCGCGCCCGAGATGGTGCGCAAGGGCTACATGACCGTCGAAAAAGGTTCGGTGACCGTCAATGGCGTCAGCCTGACAGTCTGCGATAGCGAGCGCACATCGTTCCGCGTCGCCATCATCCCTTACACCTTCGAGCACACCAACTTCTGCCGCGTCAAAGTCGGCACCCGCGTCAACCTCGAGTTCGACATCATCGGCAAATACCTCGCCCGCCTCGCCGAGCTCAGCTGACCCCCCGCTCCCCATAACGCCCGCGGCGCGCACCCCCACGTGGAGGATGCGCGCCGCGCTGCATTTGGCTACACCCCCAAAGCAATAGCCCGCCAAATTCGAGGTTGATTATAATGGGACAATGTCATGGCTATATAAAAAAACTTACCCTGAGCGCGCTGTTCTGAAGGGAAGCGGGGTAAGTATGTTGATGCAAATGGAGGGGGAGGATTTAGCTCTTTTGCTTGAAGTGGTCGTTGTAGATTTTGATGCCGAAGATGATGAAGGAGCAGATGGCGGTGATGAGGTTGGTGATCACCAGCGGCCAGTTGGAGATGAGGATGCCCTGGACGATGAAGAACACCGAGCCCATGGCCATCATCAGGAAAGTTGTCATCGCAATACCCTCGGTGTCGCGGGTTTTGATTGTCACGATTGCCTGGGGCATGTAGCCGCAAATCATGCAGATGGAGGCGGCATAGCCAAAAATCAATTGCCAAATATTTTCCATTAGAATAACTATAGAGTTTTTTAGAGTGAATATAAGAGTTGTTTGTTGTGAATCTGTCTAATTTATTTTAACGCCCGTCGCGGGTCAAAAGTTCGGTTGGCAAAACAAAGCGGGTCGTACCTTGGTTGGAGGTCGCGACCCGCTTTGGTTGTTGGTTTAGGTCTGCTTGACTTTTATTTTGCCGCTTCGAGGAGGATTACGAAGTGGTTCTTCTGTTCGAGGATTGATTTCATGAGGTTTTGCACATCCTGCGGTGTGAGAGCGTTGATTGTCTCGATCTGCGAGTTGAATGTGTCTACTCCGTTGAGTGTGGTGGCGGCGATTGCGCTGCTCCAGTCCTCGTTCTTCTCGAGTGATTCGGTGGCAGACTTGATCATGTATTCCTTGACGGTGTTGAACTCGTCGGCGGTGACATTGTTTGCCATGTCGTTCATGATCTCGTCGATAGCCACGAGCACTTCATCCTGCTTTTCGGGCTTCATGGGGAAGGGAATCTGGAGCACGAAGTTGTTTTCGTTGAGACGAGTGAGGTATGCGCCGGCGCTGATCGAGTATGTGGCGCCCATCTCTTCGCGGATTTTCTTGACGAGACGTTTTGTGAGGACCTGTCCGGCAGCCGAAGCGAGCAGCTTGTTGGCGGGAGTGTAGGGGAGTTTGCCGGAGAGACCGATGAAAGTCCAAGTCTGGGGCGTTTCCATAGGAGTCGAGTAGACGTCCTTGAAGGTGCCGGTGCGCAGGTCGCGTGCGGCGTTGGGGGTGTATGCTACAGACTTGCCGGTCTTGAGAGTGCCGAGGTACTGCTCAGCCAGGGGCACGAAGGTGTCCATGTCGATGTCACCGACGAATGCAAATGTGTAGTCGGCGGGGTTGGCGAGCATCGAGCGCACGATTTCGAGAGTCTTGGCGCGGTCGGCGGCGTTGATGGCGTCGGGAGTGAGTGCCTGCATAGCCTCAGAAGCGTAGAGGCTCTTGTTGAGGTCGCGCTGGAAGATGTACTGGGGATTCTTCTCCTGGTTGGCGAGTATGCCGGCGAAGCGAGCCTGGGTTGCGGCAAAGTCCTCGTCTGTGATTTCGAAGTCGGTGAATGTCATGTAGATGAGCTCCATGAGAGTCTGGAGGTTCTTGGGCGTGGTCTTGCCTTCGAGTTCGCGTGTCGACTTGTCGACCTGGAAGTCGAGCGAAGTCTGCTTGCCCTGGAGGTACTTGGTGAGGTCGGTGTTGTTGTATGTGCCGAGACCGTTGGCGCTCATGGCGAGGGGCATGAACTTGAGTTCGTTGGCCAATTCGTCGCCGACAGCGGCAGTACCGCCTTTGGCGATGGCGTCGAAGACGATTTCACCTTCTTTGAACTTGGTGGGCTTGACGATCACCTTGACACCGTTCTTGAATGTGAGTTCCTTGGCGTCCCACTGCTCGTTGTCCTTGATGCTCTTGACCTTGACGGCTTTGGGGAGGGCGGGCACGAGGGGCTCTGCCTTGAGTTCTTCCTTGTAAGCCTCGATGGTTTCGCCATTAACCTCGGCGATTGCGGCTGCGAGAGACTCCTCGGTGGGGACTACAACGTCCTTGTCTTCGGGGAGCATCACGAGCACGACGCGGTTGTCATCGGTGATGACCTCGGGGAGGATGCTGTTGATTGCCTCGACGGGAATGGCGTTGGCAATCTGCTGCATGATGTTGTATTCGAATTCGATGCCGGGGATGGGGTCGCCTTCGGTGAAGTTGGCGGCATATTCCTCGCAGTATTCGGTGTTTTCGCGGGCGGCGCGCTGGTTGTATGCCTTTTCGAGGCGCGAGAGATAGTCGGCCTTTGCGCGGTCATATTCGGTGACGGTGAATCCGTGCTGCTTGGCGCGGAGGAGTTCGCGGTATGCAGCCTGGAGTGCGGGAACGATGTCGTTGCCCTTGCCTACAGTCTGGAGAGTGAGGGCGTCTTTGGTCTTTGAGAGGAAGAAGTCGCCGACGTTGGCACCTGCCTGCGAGAAGGGGGCGTCGGGCTTGTTGCCGATTTCATCGAGGCGCTGGTTGAGCATGGCGTCGACCATCGACTTCATGAACTCGACAGTGTAGTATGCCATTGTGGGCTTGAACTCGTCGGGGAGCATCTTGTCTTTGAACTTGAACATCATCGATGCGATCGAGTACTGCATTTCGGGATCAGTGCCGATGGCATAGATGGTTCCGGGGGTGTCCTCAACGGGCACAAAGTAGCGCTCGGCGGGGTTCTCGGGCATCTTGATGGGCGAGAACATCTCTTTGATTTTGCTCTCGATGTATTTGGGGTCGATGTCGCCGACTACGATAATCGCCTGGTTGTCGGGGCGATACCATTTCTCGTAGTAGTCGCGGAGCGCTTGGGGAGCGAAGTTGTCGACCACTTCCATGGTGCCGATGGGGAGGCGATAGCCATACTTGTTGTTGGGGTAGATGACGGGGAGCAGCTTCTCGTAGATGCGCATCACGCCGGTGTTGCTTCTGCGCCATTCTTCGTGGATGACGCCGCGCTCAGAGTCGATTTCTTTGGGGTCGAGCAACAGGTCGTTTGCCCAGTCGTGGAGGATGAGCAGACACGAGTCCTGAACGCTCTTGCGAGCCACGGGCACCTTCGAGATGTTGTAGACTGTCTTGTCGATGCTGGTGTAGGCATTGAGGTTGCGGCCAAATTTCACACCGACAGTTTCGAGCCAGTCAACGACTTGGTTGCCGGGGAAATTCTTGGTGCCGTTGAAGCACATGTGCTCGAGGAAGTGAGCGAGACCGCGCTGGTTGTCCTCCTCGAGAATCGAACCGACGTTCTGCGCGATGAAGAAGTCGGCGAGACCCTTGGGAGACTCGTTGTGGCGGATGTAGTATGTCAAGCCGTTGTCGAGCTTGCCATAGATGATGGCGGTGTCCATGGGCACCGGAGGCATCTGCTGGGCTGATGCCGACGATGACGCGAACATCATTGTCAGTGCAGCAAAGATGCTGAATATCAGTTTTTTCATAAGAAATGGTTGATATGGTGAGTATTGAGTTAGTTTCGTGGCTGTATGTTGGTCTGTATCGGTTGTGAACCGTGTTACAAAATTTGCGCTAAAATTACTAATTTTTAGGCAAATCAATACTTAACTGATGTTAAATCTTTGATATACGCGGTGATGCAACGCGCGCGTCACCTCGTCGGGGCATAGTCGCGGGTCGGTGGACATGAGGTCGAGCGGCACCTCGGGCAGCCCGGGGGCATAGGGCGGCTGGATGTAGGTGGTGGAGATGACGCGGAAACCGTGGCGGCTGTAGAAGCCCACGCGGCGTGCCGCGATGACGGACGATGCCGGTTTTTCGACCTCGAGCACGACGGGCATTCCGGCGGCGGCGACAAACATGTCGAGTGCCACCGAGCCTATACCCGCCGAGCGCAGTGCCGAGTCGACGGCAAGATGTTCGATGTATTCAAACGTGCCCAATCGCCAGTGTGTGAGCAGCCCTGCTGGTTTGCCGTCGGCGACGATGGCGAGCAACCGCGGTCCGCGGTCACCGGCGATGTCGTCCCACGGTCGGCGCTCTTCCGGCGGAAATGCCTCGAGGTAGATGTCGTGCAATGTGTCGAGTTGAAACGCGTTGAGCGACGCCATGCCGATGAGGCTGACGTCGCCCGGGATATGTGTGGAACGATGTGTCATTTGTCGCGTTTTGGGCGGCGGTAGATTCCCGATTCGGTGATGACGATGTCGACGGGGATGTCGTGCTCGTCGACATCAATCTCGTCGACAAACTGGCAGTCGTAGGCAACGCCGATTTTGGTGGCTCGCGATGTGGCAAGCAACCGGTCGTAGAATCCTTTTCCCCTGCCGAGGCGGTTGCAAGCGCGGTCGTAAGCGACTCCGGGCACGATGATTAGCTCCATGTCGTTGACGTCGGCGGTGTCGTCGCCCTGGGGTTCCTCGATCTGAAACGCGCCGAGTCTCAGCGTGGTGCGGTCGTAGGGGAGGATGTCGAGGTTGACGCCGTTGACGCGGGGCAGGAAGAAGTGTTTGCGCGAGCTCCAGCGGTCTATGAATTCGCGTGTCGACAGCTCGTCGGGCAGCGAGAAATATGCCAGGATGCGGTCTGCCATGAGGAATGCCGCTGTCGCCTCGAGCTTTGAGAACACAGCCTCGGCTGCTCGGGCGCGGTCTGCCTCGTCGAGTATCGCTTTTGACGCTTTGATGCGTCGTCTCAACAAATCTTTTTTCATCGTGTCGCTATATGTTTATGGGTTGACGTGAACCCACCGTGTGCGCGGAGGGCTATTGTGGCGAAGACTTGTCGGACGTCGCGGCGACGGTGTCGGGCTTGATGGGGAACGCCGCGCCACCGTTCTCGAGCTCCTTGACGGCTCGTTTGACGGTGTTGTCGCGACTGTTCATAATCTCATAATAGGCTCCGACGCCGAGGAGGTCGCGTCCGATGAGTGCCTTCAATTGGCTAACAATCAAAGGTGCCGATGAGTTTATGTAGTACCAGCGTTTTGGCACTCCGTTGTCGGCGGCATACTGCACAAACTGCGACAGAAGTGCCTCGTCTGAAGGTAGTTGCGCCAGCAGAGCCTTGACAGTCTTGGCTTTCTTGAGGCTCTCGCGGTTGCTGTCGGCAAAGTTGTAGGCAAACTTGTTGATGATGCCGCTGTTGAGCACGTTGGCATAGTACTGGGTGATGCCCGATGTGTCGTTGGGCACGAAGATGTCGGGCACGATGCCACCGCCGCCATAGACGGTGCGTCCGGTCGAGGTCTTGTAGATGAGGTCCTTGTTGATTTTCACGCTGTCGGCGTTGGTCATTTCGCCGCGGTAGTATCTGTTGATTACCTCGTATTCGTAGTCCTCGTTGTCGCCGGGCTTGTATTCCTTCTGGATGCAGCGTCCCGAGGGTGTGTAGTAGTGCTGTACGGTGAGTCGCAGCTCGCTGTCGTCGCTCATCTTGATGGACTGCTGCACGAGGCCCTTGCCGAACGAGCGGCGTCCGATGACGAGGCCGCGGTCGTTGTCCTGGATGGCGCCGCTGAAGATTTCGCTGGAGCTTGCCGACATCTCGTCGATGAGCACGGTGAGGGGGAAGTCGGCAAACGCGCCATTGCCGTCGCTGAGCACCGTCTGGTTGTTGCGCGAGTCGCGTCCGATGGTGCTGACGATGGTGTTGCCGCGGGGCAGGAACTCGTTTGCCATGAGGATGGCTGTCTCCATGTATCCGCCGGTGTTGCCGCGCAGGTCGATGATGAATCGCTCGGCGCCCTGGAGACGCAGCGAGTTGAGCGCCTGGAGGAATTCGCCGTAGGTGTTGAGACCGAATTTGTTGACCTTGACATATCCCGTGTTGGGCGTCTGCATGTATTGGGCGTCGATGGTGGTGACGGGGATGTCGCCGCGTGTGATGTCAAATTTGATGGGCTTCTTGACGCCGCGTCGGGCGACATTGACGCTGACATTGGTGTCCTTCTCTCCGCGCAGACGCTTGAATACGTCGTCGGTGGTGAGTTTCTTGGCGATGATGTCCTCGCCGTCGATGCCGATGATTTTGTCACCAGCCATGATGCCGACCTTCTCGGCGGGACCACCCGAGAGCACCTCGACGACACAGATGGTGTCGTTGTTCATCTGGAAGTGTATGCCGATGCCGCTGAACGAGCCGCCGAGTTCTTCCTTGTCCTTGACGAGGTCTTGGGGTGTGAGGTAGGCAGAGTGCGGGTCGAGGTTGCCGATGATGCCGGGAATCGATCGCTCGATGAGCGAGTCGAGGCTGACCGGCTCGACATAGTTGCGGTCGATGATGCTGAGCATCTCGTATAGTTTTTTCTCGCCGGGGGTGAGTTCGGGCGACGGTTTCAACGCCCAGCCGATCCACATGCCGATGACAAGTGTAACGGCCGAGATGAGAGGCAGCCAATATCTGAGTCTTTTGAATCTGTTAGCCATCTAAATATAGGTTTGCTAAAAACTGACTATAAAATAGGATATATTAAATGTGAACGTTAAATACGTTGAAAAGTTGTCTTCACTGGCACAAACGCGAGATTTTTATGGTTCGGGGATGTGAACGCATTCGATTCCGGCGCGTTCCATGAGCTCGATTCCGTCGCAGAGCCGGTATAGGTCGATGAACACAACACGCTTGATTCCCGCCTGGATGATGAGTTTGGCGCACTCGACGCATGGCGAAGCGGTGACATAGAGCGTCGCCCCCGAGCTCGAGTTGTTGGAGCGTGCCACCTTGGTGATGGCGTTTGCCTCTGCGTGCAGCACGTATGGTTTTGTGACGCCGTTCTCGTCCTCGCACACGTTTTCAAAGCCCGCAGGGGTGCCGTTGAAACCGTCTGAGATGATCATTTTGTCCTTGACGAGCAGGGCGCCCACCTTGCGGCGCTGGCAGTAGGAGTTCTCTGCCCATATCGCCGCCATGCGCAGGTATCGGCGGTCGAGGAGTTCGCGTTTGTTGTTTGTGTCTTCGGTCATTTTGCGTTGTGTTTATGGTTGAAAAGTGGAGGTCAGGAGATGACGCCCTCTCGGCAGAGCCGGTCGGCGCGTTCGAGAGTCGCCGGCGAGCCGATGTCGAGCCAGTGGTAGGGCTCGGTGGGGACGTGGCATCGGAAGTCGATGTCTCGGCAACGGTCTATGTAGTAGGTCATTATCGAGAACTTGGGTTCGCGGGCATATCGCGCCAAGTCGTCGAAGATGGCTGGTGACACGATGTGGACGCCGCCAAAGGCGTATTGCTGCAGCGAGGCGTCGGCGACAAAACCCTCGGGGCGTGTTTCGCCGGTCTTGATGTTTGCCCACCCGCGCATGCGGCAGTCGTCGTCAAAGAAGATGTAGCGCGAGGTGTCGCGGCGCGCGCACAGCAGTGTCGACACTGCGCCCGATTGGCGGTGGGCGTCAGCCATGGCGTTGATGTCGAGGTCGGTGAGGATGTCGGCGTTGTGCATCACAAAGGGCTCGCCGTCGTCGAGCCAGTGGCGCGCCTTGAGGAGGCCGCCGCCGGTGTCGAGCAGCAAGTCGCGCTCGTCGCTGATGTGGACGGTGACGCCAAAGTTGTCGTTGGCACGCAGATAGTCAATGACTTGCTCGCCAAAGTGGTGCACGTTGACCACAAACTCGCCGATGCCCTCGCCGATGAGACGGCGCATGACGCGTCCCAGCACCGGCTCGCCGTTGACAGGCGCGAGGGCCTTGGGGGCGTGGTCGGTGAACGGCTTGAGGCGTGTGCCGAGTCCGGCGGCAAATATCAATGCTTTCATCCTGATGCTTAGTGTTTTGAGTTGAACGTTTGCTCGATATTCTGTTCGCGGTGCGCGAGTTCTACTTTGACGTTGTATTTCTCCGCCAGGTGCTCAGCCATGTGTTGGGCGCAGTAGACCGAGCGGTGCTGTCCGCCGGTGCAGCCGAATGCCACCGAGAGGCTTGTGAAGTGGCGCTCCATGTATC
>X1_Eurasian_Beaver__coassemble_47_pt1 | contig 18011 bp, 9 predicted proteins | sample X1_Eurasian_Beaver__metabat2_high_PE_005 | metagenome-assembled genome bin X1_Eurasian_Beaver
GCACACCAGCCTGCAAGAACGACTTGATCGAGCAGTTGGAGATGGTTACGGTCGCGGGGTTGTTGCAGAAAAACGCAGTGTCGCGAACGTCAATTTCTACATTCTCGAGAGTGAGCTTGAACGAGGGCTTGATGTTGTCGGCATACATGGCGTTGCCGTTGAAAGCCATGCTGATGGAGTTTTCGCCTGTGATTTTAGACTTCGTCAAGCTGACGTTGGCTTCGTCAAAGATGCCGATGGCAGTGTTGAGATAGCTCTTGGTAGTGCCGAGAGTGACGCCATTGAGCGAGAGATTAGAATTGCCCTCGGCGCGGATGCCGGCTGCGTCACCGGCGTCACACATGAGTGTACCGACGATGATTTCGAGCGACGCATTGCCAAGAAGTTTGATTGTGCCAGGCACGGTCAGTGTTTTGCCGCCGAGCGAAATGGTGACGTTTGCGGCAGCGTTGGCACGCGAGGTCGAGCCGAAGACGAGGCCTCCGGTGAGAGTTACATCGCCGTCAAGGATGATGGTGACATTGCCGTTGGCGTCGGCATTTTCGAGAGCGTTGTTGAAGCTCTCTTCGTCGGTGACGCGGATGGGGTCCATCTCGCCGGCGAAGTCTTTGTTGATAGTGACTTCGTAGTCTACGGGGTTGGTGAGGAGGTTGCCATAGATGTTGGTGCGGTAGTTGGCGCGGAGGGGCACACCGGTGTAGGTGCTGCTCTGGGTGGTGGCGCCGTCGGTGAGGTCCATGGTCACAGTGGTGGTGGCGGCATCAGAGCCCACGAGCACGTAGTTCATGGCGAGGTATTTGCAGTCGCTGACGGGGAAGTTTTCACCTTCGCCGGGGAGGGCTGCATAGTTGAAAGTCACTGTTGTCGACGAGTTGTCGGCAGCGAGGCCGTTGAAGAGGTTGAGGACGTTGCTCACGTCGGTGACGGTGACCTGAGCCTGCGAGACGGTGAATCCAGCCTTGGCAGCGATATCATAGTCGCGAGTACCGATGTTGAGCTGTGCGAAGGGACGTGTCAGTGTCACGCTTTCGCTCATGCTGCCCTTGACGGTGACAGTGGCGTTGCCATAGAAAGCGTCGAGGGCTTCGTCGCTCGAGCCAACGCTGGTGTAGTCGGCGGTGACAGTACCCGCGGCGGCATTGAACTCGTAGGGCGAACCCTCCTGAGCGTCAGCCCAGAACACGATGTCGTATGTCTTGCCTTCGGCGAGCGAAAGGCTGATGTTGACGCTGGCAGTGTTGGCAGGGATTTCCTTGGTGCCATAGAGAGCGTCGCTGCCATGCACGGCGAGGGGAGTTTTGGTACCGCTCTGATAAACGGCATACTTGAGGATCTTGGCGGCATTACCGTCTCCGAAAGTACGGCTAACTGCGCCGGGGAGTTGGGCGGTGAATGTCACAACACCGGCACCCTCGCCATTGGCGGGGATGTCAAGCTCTGACGAGCACGATGCTAACATAGCAGCAGATGCTGCAGCCAGCAAAAAAAACATTGATTTCATGTTTGTTGAATGATATTGATTAAAATAAAAAAGAGATAGATTCTTTTGGGTTTGATGAATTCGAGGTCTATTGACTTGCTTGTGCAATCGAATTGGCACAACAAAAATAGGCAATATCTCACAAGCAACAAAATTAAGTAACAATTATTTAGAAATTTTAACCAAGCAGACAACACCACGCCCGGGAGCGTTTTTTTGCAACAACCCCACCATAAACATACATAATACATTGATAATACGGGCAATACCAACGCGGGCGCAATGTATCGCGCCATCATCGCATCTACCAATGAGATTGCCGCCCAAAGATCGGATTGGTGCCACAGCGCGATGGTTGCCAAAATACGATCGGAGCTTTACAATAACAACTACAACGGCTATGCTGGCAACGACGACTGCGGCGAGATGTCGGCATGGTATGTCATGAGCGCCATGGGCATCTATCCCGTCAACCCGGCGTCGGGACTCTATGACCTCACTGTGCCGCTGTTTGACAGTGTGACCATCCACCTGCCGTCGGGCGACTTCACCATCACCACCAAGCGCTCCCGCGCCGACGCCACCAAGATGCGTCGCGTCGCGCTCAACGGCGCCCCACTCCAGACGCTGCAGCTGCCGCATTCGTCAATCGTCGGGGGCGGCACCCTCACCTTTGAACTATCGCGTTGAACCTGAACATTGACTCACTACATATCGACTTTTGACTAAAATCTAAGTTTCACACCAAATCGTCACCGGAAAACGCCCCATTGGGATGGAGATACATTCTTTCTTCATCCCAATGTCTTTTTTGCCCATTTGTCGCTGTTTTGCCATTCGTATGCAATATTTCGGTCTTATAATAAATATTTTGTCATTAACATATTGAATTAATAAAATTTTATAGTAAATTTAGTTTAAAATATTTTGTCAATTCGAAATTATAGCATAAATTTGCCTTTAGAATTTAAATAGACTACCGCGCATAATTGAGAATTAACCTACATTCATATCAGTTATGTGTCCCTCTCCCCGATAATACCGGCAGAAACACTGCCAACAACACTGACGCATAGAACACGATAGTAGAACTAATCAACCAACCCATCTATTTTTTTCATACATGAAACTTAATTTTAGACCCAAAGCCGCGATACTTCGCACGCTCGCCACGGTGGCCATTGCCTTTGTGACGAGTGTCGCAAATATTGCAATGGCACAAAACCCTGAGAAAAACATCAGTGTCTCCGGCGTTGTGACAGACGACAGCGGCGAGCCGCTGGTAGGCGTCTCGGTAAAAGTTGACAATGCCAAGATCGCCGTCACCACCGACCTCGACGGCAAGTATCGCATCATGATGCCCCATGCAGGCAGCGTAACATTCTCCTACATCGGTTGCACACCCCAAAGCGTCAAAGTGACAGCGACTTGCAAACGCGACATCGTGATGCACTCGTCAACCACCACTCTCGACGACGTTGTTGTGGTAGGTTACGGCAGCCAAAAGAAAATCAACCTCACCGGATCGGTGCAAAGCGTCAGCTCTGACGAAATTCTGAAACGTTCTGTATCAAACGGTTCGAACGCCCTACAGGGTATCGTCCCGGGCCTCACCGCCATCCAGAGTTCAGGTCAGCCCGGTGCCGACGGTTCGTCACTCACCATCCGTGGTCTCGGTTCGCTCAACTCGTCGACCTCGCCTCTGATCCTCATTGATGGTGTCGAAGGCGACATGAACCGCATCGACCTCAACCAGGTGGAATCGATCTCGGTGCTCAAGGACGCTGCTTCGGCATCTATATATGGTTCGCGCGCGTCTAACGGTGTGATCCTCATCACCACCAAACGCGGTACAAGCGGACAGGTCAAGGTGACATTCAACGGATACGCCGGTTTCAACACCCCGACAACACTTCCCGAGACTGTCAATGCCGTAGAGCTCATGACAGCTGTGGATGCCGCCCGCGTCAACATGAACCAGGACCCCATCTACACCGAAACCATCAAGATCTATCAGGAGCAGGGTGCCGACAACTACAACTACTACGACACCAACTGGCGCGACGAAGTCATCAAGAGCAGCGGTGCCATCCAGAACTACTCGCTCAATGTCAGCGGCGGTTCTGACGCTGTCAGAGTATTTGCCTCGGCAGGCTACTACAAGCAGGACGGTCTCATCGACAACAACCAGTTCAGCCGCACCAACCTGCGTCTCAACAGCGACATGAACGTATTCAAATGGATGAAGCTCGGCCTCGACATGAGTGTCCGTCAGTCTGACGCCCTGTCGCCCTCTATGGCTTCGTCATCGACCCTCATCGGCTACGCCCTCACCTTCCAGCCCATCTGGTCGGGCATCAACAGCGACGGCACATACGGCTACGGCCTCAACGGCAACAACCCCATCGCCATCATCCGCGCCGGCGGCACAAGCCACAGTGTTGCTCCCGAATACATCGCCAAAGCCAACCTCACCATCACTCCCTTCAAGGGCATGACAATCGTCGGATCTTACTCGTGGAAGCGCAACGACAGCGAGACCAAGACCATCGCCAAGGAATACGAAACGTTCGAAGGCGGCGTGTCAAAAGGCATCATCCCATCGACCGGCAGCGCCGTGTCAGAGGCTCGCTCAAAATCAATCCTCAAGCAGTTCAACCTCCTCGCCACCTACGAGAACACTCTCGCCGAGAAGCACAACTTCAAAATCATGGGCGGCTTCCAGAGCGAGGAACTCAAATACTCCTACCTCTACACCAACCGCAAGAACTTCAACTACGACGGATATTGGGATCTCGTGAACGGCGACGCATCGACCGCCACCAACTCGAGCAGCCGCTACGAATACGCCATGCTCTCCTACCTCTTCCGCGTCAACTACAACTATGACAACCGCTATCTTCTCGAGGTGAACGGTCGCTACGACGGCACATCACGCTTCAAGAACGACAAACGCTGGGGCTTCTTCCCCTCGGTATCTGCCGGATGGCGCGTATCGCAAGAAAGCTTCTGGGAACCCATCCGCTCGACAGTCGACAACTTCAAGGTGCGCGCATCGTTCGGTATCCTCGGCAACCAGGACATCAGCGGCTACTACCCCTACTCTTCGGCAGTCGGCACCAGCTCAGCCTACGGCTACTTCTTCGACGATGCCTTCTCTCCCGGTGTTGCCCAGACCCAGCTCGCCAACTCGCTCATCACTTGGGAAAAGTCGCGCCAGTTTGACGCCGGTATCGACTTCTCGCTCCTCAACAGCCGCTTGAGCGGTACATTCGACTACTATGTGCGCCACATCGACGACATGCTCCAGCAGTTCCCCGTTCCCATCTTCGTGGGCATGACATCACCCTGGGAAAACGCCGGTTCGATGCGCAACAACGGTTGGGAACTCTCGCTCACATGGAACGACCGCATCGGCAACGTTTCATACTACGTGAAAGGCAACCTCTCTGACGTTCGCAACAAGGTGCTCAACCTCTATGGCAAAGAATATGTGGGCACAACCACCATCACCAAAGAGGGTGAACAATACGGATCATACTACGGCTACGTAGCCGACGGATTCTTCCAGAGCCAGGAAGAGATTGACAACTCGGCAGTCTATGGCGAGAAAGTCAACGTCACCCCCGGCTTCATCAAATACAAGGACCTCAACGGCGACGGTGTCATCAACGGCGAAGACCGCACCATCATCGGCAGCCCGCGTCCCCGCTACGAATACGGTCTGACACTCGGCTTCGACTGGAACGGATTTGACTTCAGCGCCTTCTTCCAGGGCATTGGCAAAAAAGACGTTCTCTACACCGGTGCCGGCGCCCGCGCCCTCTGCGGCAACATGACCATCTTCCGTCACCAGATGGACTACTGGTCTGAAGACAACCGCAACGCCACATTCCCCATCCTCACCGTCGACTCGAGCGGTTCGGGTTCCAACAACCTCGTGTCATCGTTCTGGGTACAGAGCGGCGCCTACTGCCGTCTCAAGAACCTCGTTGTAGGTTACACCCTGCCCCGCAAGCTCACCCAGAAGTTCTTCGTGTCAAAACTCAGACTCTATGCAACAGCACAGAACCTGCTGACAATCAAAAACAACTTCTATGATGGCTTCGACCCCGAGAACGCCATCTCGTCGGGCTCGTCTTGCTACCCCTTGAACAAGACCTACCTCTTCGGTATGAACATCGAATTCTAATCCAAAACGCCAAATCACAACAACAATGAAAAGAATCATATACAGCACACTGCTCGCCGCCGCTCTGATGTCAGCGACATCGTGCTCCGACTTTCTTGACAGACAGAATCCGGCATACGACTCCGAAGGATTCTTCACCAGCGAGGCAGGCCTCAAGGAGGGCGTCACCGGCGTCTACGCGCTGCTGACATTCGACCAGAACTGGCTCGTGCCCGCTCCCGCAATGCAGGACAACTACACCGCCTATGGTCTCGAACAGTGGGAAAACACCTCAATCGGTGCCGGCGGCGGCCTCACCCCAGACCAGTCATACGTCAAAACCTACTGGACCGGACAATACAACCTCATCGCCCGCGCCAACTCGGTGATCTCGGGTGCCTCCGAGGCTATCGACGAAATGAGCGACGCCGCCAAGCAGTACTATGCCGAGGCTCGCGTGCTCAGAGCATTCGCCTACTACAACCTCGTCAGCGCCTATGGCGACGTGCCCTTCTTCACCGCGCCCGTCACCATCGAGGAATACACCGTGGGCCGCACCGACAAGCAGACCATCGTTGACTTCCTCATCGAGGACCTCGACGACGCAGCTCAGTATCTGCCCTGGACCGCCGAAAACCGCGGACGCATAGACCGCGCCGTGGCATACGGTCTGATTTCGCGCATCGCCCTCTTTGCCGGCAGCTTTGACGTCGGCGGACAGGCTCGCGAATACTTCACCAAGGCTGCCGACTATGCCGAAAAGGTATTCGGTCAGCGCGGCCTCGCCACCAACTACAAAGAACTCTTCACCCTCGCCGGTCAGAAGAAGAGCGACGTGCGCAACGAGCTCCTCTTTGAGTTCACCTACTCTACCAACGACAGCCAGAAACTCGGCAAGATTCGCCTCGGCATCTCGTCGCGCACCATCGGCGGCTCGTCGGTACGCTTCCCCAGCACCCTCATGGTCGACACCTACGAATGCAAGGACGGCCTCCGCATCGACGAATCTCCCCTCTATGATCCCAAGCACCCCACCTGGAACCGCGACCCCCGCTTTGCTGCTTCGATTGCCGGACACGGCGACACAGTGCAGTACACCCAGGATGGCATCAAGACACTCTACTGCATCATCAACACCTACGACCAGACCACCAAGGCATATCCCAGCGCACGCACCGGCAAGTGGTACAGCACCACTAACATGGACGTGACACAAAGCACACCCACCCTCGCCAACAATGGCGTCGGATTTGTATGGCGCAAATATGCCGACGAGACCGAGGAAGCTGTCAGCGACACCTCGACAAACCTCGTCATCATGCGCTATGCCGAGATACTTCTCAACTATGCCGAAGCAAAAATCGAACTCGGCGAACTCGACTCGTCGGTGGTTGACGCCATCAACCAGGTGCGCCGCCGCGCCGGAATGCCCGACGTATCGGCTGACCGCATCGGCAACATCGACAAGATGCGCCAGCTCGTGCGCCGCGAACGCAAGGTTGAATTTGCAATGGAAGGTCTGCTCTTTGTCGACGTAAGACGCTGGGGCATCGGCGACATCCTCAACGAATCGCCCACATACGGCCAGCCCCTGAGCACCGTGAGATACGAAGGCCTCGACGCCACTGACATCCCCAACTTCAAGAAGGACGACCGTCACGACCTCAACGACGTCGCTTGCTATGACGCATACGCTGACAAGCTGCGTGTACGCGACCGCAACCGCTTCTGGGCTTCTCGCTTCACATGGTGGCCCATCCCCCGCACCGAATGCGACCGTGACCCCAACCTCACCAACCCCGAATATTGATGCCCCATTTCACTATATGAGACTCAATTCAAACATCTCAATGATGCTGCTTTTGGCAGTCGCCGCTATGTCGGCGACTGCCCGAGGCCGCGTCTCTCAAGACAACAACACCGTCACCATGTCAAACGGCAAGACCTCGGTGCAGTTTGCCAAGAATGGCAAGTTCGACATTCTCTCGATGCGTCATGCCGACGGCAAGGAACTCGTGTCACCCGGTCTGAATCTCGCTCCCTGGACGCTCACCTATCGCGGAGCGCAGGGCGAAACTCCCGAATTGCAACCCAACTGCGCCGTCTACCGCGGCGTCGAGGTCAAGAAAGAAAAAGACGCCACCACGCTGCTCTTCAGCTGGGACACCCGTCTCAAATTCGACGGCGGAAACTATCCCGTCGAGATGAGCGTCACTCTGCCCAACGATGGCGATACACTGGTGTGGAACCTCTCCGCATCGCTGCCCGAAGGCTGGGACATAACAGAATTCAAGTTCCCGACAATCTCTCTCAACACACCCGCGTCTGCCCGCGTCATCACTCCCGGCGGATGGGGAAACGAATACACGCTGCGTCACGACACCATCTATGAGGCAAACTATCCGTCATGGAGCGCCTCGATGCAGATGATGATGCTCGATGACGAGCGCGGAGCATATTTCTACTCGCCGCGCGACTACAACGCCTGCGGCAAACTCATGACTATCGAGGAGAAGAAAGACGCCACCACCTTCTCCACCAAGACAGTCGCCTCCGAGGCTTGGAGCGACCACAAGACTCATCGCTTCGCTGTGCCCTGGAGAACAGTCACATCACACCACCCCGAGGGATGGAGCGCCGCCGCCAAGACCTACTACCGTCCGTGGGCGCACACCACCGAATGGGGTTCGAAGAAACTCTCTGACCGCGACATCCCCCAATGGCTCGTCGAAAAGGACCTGTGGATGCGCGCCAAATATCTGGGCAACACCACCGTCATGGCGGTCAACCGCGCCATCGACTACTACGACCGCAGCATCGCCTTCCACTGGTACTTCTGGCACAACCATGCCTACGACTCGCACTATCCCGACTATCTGCCCGCCAAGCCCGAGTTCAATAAAATCATCGCCGACGTGCGTGCCCGCGGATGCCAGGTGATGCCCTACATCAACGGCCGCCTCTGGGACCCGGGAGCCGACAGCTATGTCAACCGTAACGGACGCCTCGCATCGTGCCGCCGTCCCGACGGGAACCTATACACCGAAATTTATCCCACATCAATCGTTCCCAACACCGTCACCTGCCCGGCATCGCCCATCTGGCACGACGTCATTCTCGAACTCGCCGACAGCATCCAGAACGGACTGGGAACAAACGGACTCTATATCGACCAAATCGCCGCGGCAGCGCCCTACCCCTGCTATGCCGACAACCACAATCACCCCAAGGGTGGCGGCGAGTTCTGGTTTCACTCCTATCGCGACATGATGCGCGACCTGCGCGCCGGTCTCAAACCCGGCAACATCGTCTTCTCGGAGGAAAACGCCGAGTGCTACATCCCCTCGTTTGACATCCTTCTCACCGTCAACACTCCCCACTCGGCATCGTGCCGCATCGTGCCCCTCTATCCCCTCATCTACTCTGACCGCGTGCTCACTTGCGCCTACACCTACACACCCTACACCGACGTGCGCCTCGGCGACTTCCGCTATCAGAACATGCAGTGCCTGCTCTATGGCTCGCAACTCGGATGGGTGGATCCGCGACTGCTGTGGGTCGACGACAAGACCGAGTATGAGGCACTGTTCCTCAAGAATCTCACCGACTTCCGCGCCGGCCAGCACGATGTCTTCATCGGCGGCGAATATGTGCGCGAGTTCGTCCCCGGCGGCGACAATCCCCAGAACACTGTCCCCGTCTTTGGAACCGACTACATGATCAAGGGCGCCGAATGGCTCAGCCCCGCGGGAAAACGCGTGTGGTATGTCGTCAACAGCGACAGCAAGAGCCACACCGTGACACTGCCCGACAATCGCCAAATCACTCTCCAACCCATCTCAGCAATCAGAATTGACCTATGAAACCCATATTGAAAACATTCACCATCGTGGCAGCCGCCTCACTGGCAACGCTGACCGCCCAAGCCAAGGGCACATGGACTCTGCAGGGTGTCACCTACGAGACCGACACCGTGAGTCACTACCAGGTGGGCCCCGGCACAACAATGACCGTCATCGACCTCAAGGGATCCGTCAAGTTGCGCGCGTTCTACACCGTCACCGACCTCGACGACCCCAATGTCGAGGTGCGCACACTCTGCGGCAAGAACAACAAATTCTCGGCACAGACAATTCCCGACATGGTCGCCAACAGCAACGACAACGAATACATATACTTCGCCGGCGTCAACTCCGACCTGTTCAACTACAGCACCAGCGCCCCCATCGGCACGACAATCGTCAACGGCGAGATATGGAAGATCGCCAAGGACGCCGACAACACATGGTATTCGGTGGGCTTTGACAGCGACGACAACACCTTGCACTTCGGACAACCCTCGGTGATTTTCCAGGGTCGCACCGACAATGGCATCATGGCTGCGCCCAAGTATGTCAACGCCGCCCGCGGCACCAACGAGTGCGTGCTCTACTCCTCGCACTTCGGCTCAAAGACCGGCACCGATGCCGGCGGCCTCGAAGTGGCGTTTGAACGCGTCAACACCGGACTCATGGCAAGCGGCACAACACAGCTGCGCGTCACCGGCACATCGTCGACCGAAGGCAACATGTCGATTCCTTCGATGGGATATGTCATCTCGTCGACCAACACCACATACAACAAGTATCTCGCCACCCTCAAGTCGGGCGACATCGTCTACTACACCCCGACATTCTACAGCAACCCCGGCGGCATGACCAACTACACGTTCACCATGCTCGGGCAGATGAGCGGCGGCAACCCCATCATCTTGCTTGACGGCGAAATCACCAACACCGACTCGGCACTCGACCACCTCAAGACACGTCGTCCCCGCACATCGCTGGGTGTCGACGCCACCGGCAAAAAGATGGTGCTGATGGTCGTCGAGGGCGATGCCATCAACAGCTCGGTGTCTGCCGGCGTGGTTTCCAAAGACCTCGCCGCGATGATGAAGGCAGTGGGCTGCAGCACCGCCATCAACTTTGACGGCGGCGGCTCGTCAATCATGTACACCTCGCCCCTGGGCGTGCTCAACAACCCCAGCGACGGCAGCTACCGCAAGGTGAGCAACGGCTGGTTTGTGGCTACACGCGACAAGGGCGACACCACTGTGGCGTCAATCAAATTTCTCGACACTCGCCTCAACATCGACAAGAACACACAGTACACTCCCGTCATCTACGGATACAACGCCGCCGGACTGTTGGTCGACACCAAAGTCACCGACTACACGCTCAGCTGCCCCGCCGAACTCGGCACAGTGAGCACCGACGGCAAGACCCTGGTGGCATCGGGCACCGGACTTCACGCCCTCACCGCCAAGGTGGGCACAATGACCGCCACCGTCCCTGTCTATATCAACGGCACCAACAGTGTTGACGCCATCGGCGCCGACACCAACACATTCGCCCTGCGCGCCAACATCATCTGCCGCGGCACCGACGTCTCGGCGACAGTGGCAGCCGGCGGACGCGTTGACATCTTCAACATGTCGGGAGCCATCGTGGCATCGACAACCGCCACTGGTGCCGGCGACATCACACTGCCCACGGCATCGCTTGCCACCGGACACTACATCGTGCGCTCGGGCTCGGCAGCCCTGAGACTCGTCGTCAAATGATGAAACAAAAGATTATTTAATCCTATATACATTAACCATTTTAAATTCTATCAATTATGATTAAACATTTCCTCCTGTCAGCAGCAGTCATCGCCGGCGCATCAACCATGATGTATGGCGATAGCATGGACTCCAACCTCAAGCTCATCTGGAAGAGCACCGACTGCGCATCTCTGAGCGCCGACGCTCGCCAGGGCGTGGGCCACAACGGCAAAGTCTACATCCAGAACAAGGCCACAAGCAAGACCGAAGTCTGGGGTGAACTCGGCAAAGAAAAAGAAATCGCCTCGGGTGGCGGCACAAACATCAACATCGACGACGCCGGCAACATCCTCGTGCGCACCGGTACATTCAACACCAACCTCAACGGCACAGGCGCCGGCGTGATGATCATCCCCGCCGACGGTTCTGCAACCAAGACTTTCGACCTCACCGGCGTGCCCAACGGTCGTTGCGACTACTTCGGCCACGTGTCGGGCAACGTTCTCGGCAAAGACAACTCCTTCATGTACATCGCCCTCAACTGGGGTTCGACAATCTGGGAAGGCATGATCTCTGAAGCCGAAATGGTCAGCTCAAACAACAACACAGCTCCCACATTCAACGCCGACATCAAGAGTGGCGCCGCCATCACAACTACCGCCATCGTCAACGCATGGAACTTCATGCCCAACGACATCGCATTCCTCTCACCCCACGTGACCGCCACCAGCCAGTATGGCACAAACAAATGCGGTAACTCAATCTACCACCTCGTATTCGACGAAGAAAACGAAAACTGGATCAACGACGGTTTCTATCGCACACCCCGCCACAACGGTTGCTCGGGTCTCGACATCTTCCAGCTCGGCGGCGAAACCTACATCGTTTATCCTTCGGGCAACGGTTGCATCGACGGTTTCACCATCTCGAAGATCAACTACACCACCTATCCCCAGACTCCCGCTTCTGACGACGCAGACGAAGCTCTCCGCGTAGCAACCAAGTACGCCGACACCGACGATACCGGCAATGTCAAGTACACAACCAACACTTGCTACGGTTGCCAGGTGAACGCCGAAGTCAACGAGACCGAAGGCTATGCCGACATCTATCAGTATGTTCACGGTGCTTATGCTGCCCAGTATCGCTTCACTCCCGACAAGACCGGTGTGACCGACATGGCAGTTGAAGAAAACGACGCCAAAGTCGTGGGTGCCGAAGGCTACATCTACATCAAGAGCAACGAAAAAGTTCAGGTCTACACTCCCGCCGGTGTCCTTGTTGCCAACACCAACAAGAACGTCAACGTTCAGCCCGGTCTCTACATCGTCAAGACTGGCAAGACCGCCCAGAAAGTTATCGTTAAATAACAATCTGAGAATCACTCATTTCACATAATTTGTGGCGGCATACCCAATCGTGTGCCGCCACATTTTCAAAAAAATTCCATTTCACCAACCCACACACCCCCGACATGAGAAAAACCATCCTGCTGGCACTGACATTGCTGCTCACCGTCCCGACGACATCGGCAGAAATCAGACTCACAGAAAAAAACATCGACAAAGTGATCTCGCGCATGACCCTCGAGGAAAAAGCCCGCATGGTCGTGGGCGACAATGGCGTCGACGATGCCGACAGCCACTGTGTGCCCGGAGCCGCCGGATGGACGCATGCCATACCTCGACTCGGCATCCCGTCGATCAACCTCGCCGACGGTCCGGTGGGCGTGCGCATCAACCCTGTGCGCGACAACGCCGTGGTCACATACGACGAAAACGGCATTCCCGTGCCCGGACACTCATCGGCAGATCCCAACGACTCTTACAGTGCCTGGTGCACTGCCTTCCCTTCGACAACGGCACTCGCCGCCACCTGGAACACCGACATGGCGACAAGCCAAGGCGTGGCAATGGGCGACGAGGCTCAAGCCTATGGCGTCGACATCGTGCTCACGCCCGGCATCAACATCATGCGCAACCCGCTCTGCGGTCGCAACTTCGAATACTACAGCGAAGACCCCGTGCTCACCGGCATGATGGCCTCTGCCATCATCAACGGCATACAGAGCCGCAACGTGGGCACAAGCCTCAAACATTTTGTGGCAAACAACCAACAAACCGGAAAGAAATACAACGACGCGCGAATGACCCAACGCGCGTTGCGCGAAATATATCTCAAGGCATTCGAAATCTGCATCAGCAAATCGAATCCCTGGACTGTGATGGGGTCATACAACAAAATCGCCGGCGACTTCACCCAGACCAACCGCGAGCTCATGATCGACCTGCTGCGCGACGAGTGGGGATGGGACGGACTGGTGCTCACCGACTGGTATGTGCCGCGTCCCAAGGACAAGTTGCTCAACGCCCGCTCGGCGCTCATCATGCCCGGAGACGAGGAAATTGTGCAGACAATCTGCCGCATGGTCAATGACGGCACAATCAGCATGAAGACTCTCGACGCCTGTGTGCGCGACGTGCTCAAGGTGGTCGCCAAGTCTCTCACCGCCAAGGGCTGGGAATACGCCCTCCCCGACCTCGCCAAGCACGCTGCCCTGTCACGCCGCATGGCTGCCGAGGCGATGGTGCTTCTCAAGAACGATGGCGATGTGCTGCCCGCAGCTCCCGGCAACATCGCCCTGTTTGGCACATCGGCATATCAGTCGATTGGCGGAGGCACCGGCTCGTCGAATGTCAACAAACGATATGTCACCGACATCTGCACGGGTCTCGAACGCGCCGGATTTGTCCTCAACGACTCGCTCGCCGCTCTCTACAAGGACTACAACAGCGAGTGGGCTGCTGCCAATGACAAATATCCCGACTGCCCGTCGTGGCAACGCATATCCTATCACCGCCCCGTGGTGCCCGAGATGGATCTCGCCGGTCGCGAGGCAATGATAGCCAATCTCGCCAAGACCAACGGCGCCGCTGTAGTGGTTCTGGGACGTCCCTCGGGCGAGACATCAGACCGCAAACTCGCCGACGACTACAACATCACCGACGCCGAGCGCCGCATGCTCACCGAGGTATCAAAGGCATTTCGCGCCGCCGGCAAGCCCGTCATTGTGGTGCTCAACGTCTGCGGCGCCATGGAGATGGGCTCGTGGCTTCCCCTCGCCGATGCCGTGCTCATGGCATGGTTCCCAGGCCAGGAATGCGGCGACGCCGTTGCCGACGTGCTCAGCGGCAAGGCATATCCCTCGGGACGCATGCCACTCACCGTCCCCGTCAAATACGAGGACAATCCGTCGGCTGCCAACTACCCCTATATCGGACAGACCGAAGGTCGCAACTTCGACTACACAAACTATGAGGAAGACATCTGGGTCGGCTACCGCTACTTTGACAAGGCAGGCAAGGATGTTGTCTTCCCCTTCGGCTACGGATTGGGCTACACCGAGTTTGGCTACTCCAACCCCGTGATGACACGCCACGGCAGCAAGTGCTCGCCCAGCGTCACCGTCACCAATGTCGGCAACCGACCCGGCAAGGAGGTGGTGCAACTCTACTTCACCGCCCCCGCCGACACGCTCGCCAAGCCCAAAGCCGAACTGCTCGCGTTTGCCAAGACCCCCGAACTTGCACCCGGCGAAAGCTGTGTGGTGACACTCGACTTCGACACCGACGACCTCGCGTCATTTGACGAGGCACACTCGCGCTGGATCACCGCCGCCGGCGACTACACCCTGCGATTCGGCCACCTCTCGGGAACGAGCTTCGCCATGCCCGGCGACGCCGTGACTCTCCCCCTCAAAGTCAACAAGAAATCAACACGCAAAGTAAAAAATATTCTCGCTCCTGTGGAGCCGGTAGAAACCATAAAACCATAAAATCAAAAGAATTAAAGACCAACTATGTACTCACTTACGAAGAATATCAATTTGCTCAAGGCAATGATGTGCGGCGCCGTCCTGTCGCTGTGCACCGGCACAATGATGGCTGATGGCTATCCCACCGATGTCACCAGCGACCTCACGCTCATCTACAAGGGCGGCACACACCGTCCCGACTGGACCAAGGAACAGATCGAGCCCTATGTGGTGCACACCTACGCCAACGGCGATCGCCAATGGTTTTTTGACGCATTCCTCTTCCTCGAGTTCACCAACGGCAGCGGGACCGGATATGGCACAAACCTAGGCAACACCGCCAATCGCTCTGACTGGGAGTGGCTGCTCGACCGCATGTTTGTCAAGGACACCGGCATGGACGCACTCGACCAGCTCATCGGCGAACTCAAAACCGAGCTCGGCGACCCCGGTTTCAAGCACCGCGTGGTGGTGTCGTGCCCCTCGCCCATCAAGGACTACACCGAGTGGGGCAGTCTCGACGACGGCACTGTTCTGACTTTCAACCGCCAGTCGCACCGCGAGAAGGCTGTCTACTGGTACATCGACCAGATTATCTCGCGCTTCAACGCCTTCAACTTCAAGAACATCGAACTCGAAGGCATCTACTGGATCGAGGAACACGCCCTGTCGGGTGCCGACTTCCTCAAGAAGATTTCGACATACGTCCACGGCAAGGACCTCAGATTCTACTGGATTCCCTACTACACCGCCAACGGCTATCAGAACTGGGAATCGCTGGGATTTGACATCGCCTACATGCAGCCCAACCACTATTTTAACAAGGAAATCAGCGACGACCGTCTCGACACTGCCTGCAAGCTCTGCAAGCAGTATGGCCTCGGCCTCGAACTCGAATTTGAGACCCAGGGCAGCCACCAGGTGCAATATGCAGGCGAAGACTCTTACTACAGCCGCCTGGTCAGCTACATCGACACCTTCGAGAAATATGGCGTGTGGGACGAAAGCGCCGTGGCTTACTACTCGGGAACAAAGGGATTCCTCGATCTCTCCAAGTCGACCACACCCGAAGACCACGCCATCACCGACCGCATCGCATCGATTGTTGAAAAACGCCACAAGGCTTGGATTGCCGGCGTCACCGACGTCGTTGCCGACACACCCGTGGCTGCCGCTGCCGGCATTGGCGAAATCGTTGTCGCCGAGTCCGACTCGCGCGTCTACTCGGTGGACGGTCGCCTCGTGTTCTCGGGCGCCGGAAAATGCCTCTGCCCCGCCGGAATGTACATCGTCTCGGCTCCCGGCAAAAAAACGGTAAAACTCATTGTACGCTAAAAATACAACGGCTATGAACAAAATTCTCTCTGCAATTGTGGCAATGCTCACCGCGCTGTCTGTCTCGGCGCAGTGCAATTGCCCGCGATACGCCATCGACAAGGTGCGCGACCTGGTGCTCATCTATCAGGGTGGCACCCACCGCATCGACTGGACCAAAGACGACTTCAAGCCCTATGTCTCGCACGTCTTCGCCAACGGCAAGCGCGAATGGACATTTGACGGATTCCTATTCCTCGAACTCCACGACGGCACCGGCAAGCACTATGCCCCGATGTTTGGCGCGCCCAAGCCCAACCAGCAGGACTGGCAGATATACCTCGACCGTCTCTATGCCAAGGACAAGGGTCTCGACGCCCTCGACAAATGCATCGGCGAGCTCAAGAAGGAAATCGGCGACCCCGGTTTCAAGCACAAGGTGACACTGATGATTCCCACCCCCATGGCAGACTCTGTCGCCTGGGGCAAAATCAACGGCAAGACCATCGACTTCAACAAGCTCGAAGACCGCATCGCCGGCGCCGAGTGGTTCATCGACCAGATTGTAGGCAGATTCTACAAGAACAAGTACAAGAATCTCGAGCTCACCGGGCTCTACTGGCTCGACGAAGACATGTGCCACACAGCCGACTTCCCCAAGCACATCGCCCCCAAGGTGCACTCGCTGGGACTGGAATTCGTGTGGATTCCCTACTTCAAGGCACGCGGTTACGAGCGCTGGCGCGAACTGGGATTTGACATCGCTTACCACCAGCCCAACCATTTCTTTGACAAGAACATCCCCGACAGCCGACTCGACGAGGCATGCGACTATGCCCTCGCCAACGGCATGGCGATGGAGTTTGAATGCGACGCAAACGCCGTGTTCCAGAAAGAAGACTCGTCATACTCGCGCATGGAGGCATACATCGACGCGTTCATGCGTCAGCACGTATTCTCGACCTCGGCGATTGCCTACTACACCGGCAGCAAGCTGTTCATCGACATGGTCAACAACCCATGCCCCGAAAACCAGCGCATCATGGACAAGCTGATGCGCATCATCGTCGAACGCCGCGCCTACAAGTGTCTTGAGCCCAAATGAAATTCCGATCCACAGTTATGAAAAAGTTATTGACAATAGTCATGCTGCTCATCACCGCGATTGCTGCCACGGCACGCACCAATGTCGTGGCGCATCGCGGATACTGGCAGACTCCCGGTTCGGCACAAAACTCAATCCGGGCACTCGTCAAAGCCGACTCCATCGGCTGCGCCGCCAGCGAATTTGACGTCTGGATCACAGCCGACGACGTGCTCGTGGTCAACCACAACGCCGACATCAACGGCGTGGTCATCGAGACCGAGAAGTCGCGCAAGGTGCTCAAGCAGAAACTCGCCAACGGCGAGCGCATCCCCACCCTCGACAAGTTCCTCGAGACGGCGCGTTCACTCTCGGTTGACCTCATCCTCGAGGTGAAGCCCCATGCCAACCCCGCCCGCGAAAACATCGCCGTCGACAAAATCATCAAAATGGTCGCCGACAAGGGGCTCACCGACCGCGTGACATACATCACATTCTCGCGCAACGCCTTTGACGCCCTCGTCGCCAACTCGGGTCGCCCCGTCTTCTACCTCAACCCCGTGC
>X1_Eurasian_Beaver__coassemble_48_pt1 | contig 17645 bp, 13 predicted proteins | sample X1_Eurasian_Beaver__metabat2_high_PE_005 | metagenome-assembled genome bin X1_Eurasian_Beaver
GGCATACTCAGCAACGCCACCGAGTATGAGCCCAACAACATCCCCGCGCCCAAATTTGCCCTGCGCACCCGCGACAACAAATTCATGCTCACCATCAGTGGCAAAATCAGTGTCATCACCGGCGGCGACATGGGCAACGACCTCTACAACGTCGACGGCGCCGGCATCAACTTCATCACCCAAGAGATACCCGTGCCCGCCACTGCCGGCAACCGCGGCGACTGGTTCATCAACCCGCTCACGGGCAACGTCGCCATGCAGATTGTGGGCTTCGGCGGCACCGACAACCAGGTGAGCGGATATGTCAAGGTGGGCACCAACGGCATCAACAACACCCTCAAGCTCAAGCGCGCCTACATCAGCTGGCGCGGATTCACCGCCGGCCACAAGCACACCCTGGCGCAGGATGCCTACGCCTGCCAGCCACCAACCATCGACCCCCAGGGACCCTCGGGATGCCTCTCGACCACCGTCAACGAGATTGGCTACACCTCGCCATCCTACCGCGGATTTCGCTGGGCGCTGGGCGTCGACATGCCCACCTACTACTCATCCAACGGCGTCTATCTGGGCAAGGACTATCCCGAGTTCAAGGGCGAGACAGTCTCCCGGGTCTATGCCGCCGCCACCCAGACCATCCCCGACATCCCCGCGTGGATAGAGTGGGGCGCGTCGACCTACAACCGCGTGCGCCTCACCGGGCTGCTGCGCAACTTCCGCTACCGCAACCTCGTCCACTCCACCACCCGCGTCACCCAGGGGTGGGGAGTGATGCTCAGCGGCAACCTCAACCCCGTCAAGCCACTCATCTTCTACCTGCAGGCAGCATACGGCAAAGGCATCGGCAATTACCTGCAAGACATCGCCGGCATGGCAGTGTCCTACACCCCCAAGGACAGCGAGCCCGGCCACATGACGCCCACACCCATGGCAGGCTTCAACTTTGGCGTCACCTACAACCTCACCCCGCGCTGGCAAGTCAACGCCATGGTCTCTGAGTCTCGCCTGTGGGACGTCTCGGGCTATGCCGTGCAAGACACCTCCACCAACTACAAATACGCCACCTACGCCGCCGCCAACGTCTTCTGCAACATCACCTCCTATCTGCAGTGGGGCTTGGAGTACATCTACGGCCACCGCCAGACCTGGAACGCCGGCGGCTCCACCGACAACCGCCTCCAAACCCAGCTCGCCTTCACCTTCTGACTCCCCCCGACAATAATATGATATTACAAGCTATCCCCATCGGTCCTTGCTGATGGGGATGGTTGCATTAATGTGTCGGGATGGTGGGGATGGTGAGACGGCTTGGGAAGGGTGGGGTTTGGTTAATTTAGGCAAATTAGTGTTAAGTGAAATGGGGGTTAATTTGTTGATTGATAGGAGATTTTAGAAAGATTTAAGGCGATTTAAAAATGTAATGGGCTGTAACAAATTTGTATGTGGAATTATTTCGTCTTATATTTGCAGCGTATTCACGACAACTCATCTTTTTAATGTGCGGCTAATTATCTCTCGCCAGCATTGACATGAGACACATTACGACTAAAAAAGCACATTACAACGATAACTGCGACTACAAAAATACAACGACTACAAAACAACATAACTACAAAAAAACTTATAACCTATTTTAATCAATTAATGTTCAAAAAAAACTTAATGCAATGAAGGTAAATTATCTAATCTTAGCATTAGCTTCGATCACGATGTTTGCGTCGTGTACATCGGAGACAGACAACTCAGTTGTCAATGGGACCGAATCGACAGTGACATTCACCGCCCAGCTTCCCGGCGGCATGAGCCGTACATTTGGCGACGGTACCACTGCCAAGAACCTCGACTACGCCGTCTATGACTCTAACGGTGATGAACTCCAAAGCCTGCGCGGCTCGGCGACAGATGCTTTTGCAAATGGTCTATCGACTACGGTCAATCTCAAACTCATCAACGGCAAGACCTACACCGTCATCTTCTGGGCTTCTGCAACCAATTCACCCTACACCTTCGACAAGGCTACCGGTGTGGTTACTGCAGACTACACCAACACGGTTTCGAGCGACGAGACTCTCGATGCTTTCTACACCAAGATTTCAATCACTGTCAGTGGCAACCAGTCAGTTACCGCGAGTCTGACCCGTCCCTTCGCTCAGCTCAATATCGGTTCAAAGGATGTGGCAGACGCAAAAGCAGCTTCCAACCAAACTCTACAGGCACAAGTCACTGTACTGGGTATGTACACACAACTTGACCTCTTCACAGGTAAAGCTCCCACCAATGCTACAACATCTGACGTTGTCTTCAAGTATGGCAATCTCCCTTCGAACTATAATACGCCCGAAGCTTTCCCCGTAAGCGGATATGATTACATCGCTATGAACTATGTGATTGTGGGCGCTGACAAAACCACCGCTACTGTCAAGATGCAAATCAGTGGATCGACCGCCGAGCCGGTATATGGCAGTGTACCCCTCAGGTCCAACTATCGCACCAACATCTATGGCGATGGTCTGGTAACCGGCACATCGACATATAACGTTACTATAACCCCGGCATTCAGCAGCCCCGACGATAACGTGCAGAAGTAACGGAATCACTCTCCCCGGCTTCGCCAAAAGTATGATGGAGACACGGCGAAGGCTCGGGACCCGCAAACTTCAGAATTAAAGGAAATCTATTGACATATGATTTTGTTGACGGGCGACGCCATTCCGGGCGCCGCCCGTCCCCGTTATGGGCTGGATTGGCGCAATGTTGCGTCAGTGTCCCACAGCGGTGGCGTTTAGGTTAATTTAATGGAAATTTTGTTAACGGTTTATTGGGTTAATATGTTGGATTATAATGATATACGCAAATTATAACCCCATTTTAAAAATGTAATCGGCTGTAACAAATTTGTATGCTTAACGACTTTTGACTATATTTGCTTTCGGAAAGCTACAACTCACCCCCTTAATGTGTAGTTAATTATCTCTCGCGATACTATAACACATAGACACGACAACGACTACAACTACAAAACCGAAACATAACTAACCTGTATAAAAACTTAATGCAATGAAGGTGAATTATTTAATCCTATCATTCGCTGCCGCGGCAATGTTGGCATCCTGCTCGTCTGAGTTCGACCCGACTGCAGATGTCGATGGCAAGTCGGTGGTGTCATTCACCGCCCAGCTCCCCGCGTCGCTGGGACGTTCCTATGGCGATGGATTCACTGCCACACGACTTCAGTATGCCGTATTTGACGAGGCAGGCAACGCGCTGCCCAAGCTGAGCGGCGAGACAGAATTTCAGAGCAACAGTCTGAAGACAACGGTCGACATCCAGCTGCTCAACTCCAAAAAGTACAAAGTGGCATTCTGGGCGTCGGCACCGGGTGCGCCATACGAATTTGACGCAACGGCGGGTACAGTCACTGCCAAATATACAGATGCCACCACCTCCAATCTCGAGACCCTCGACGCCTTCTGGGGCGTGACAGATCTTCTGTCGGTGGATGGCGACGCTACAGTCTCTGTGACAATGAAGCGTCCATTGTCGCAGATCAATATCGGCACCAGCGACCTCACGACTGTGAGAGATGCCGGTACGACCGTCGCCAAAGTGAGCGTCACCGTCGATAATGCCTACACCAAGCTCGATCTCCTCACGGGTGCGGCAGTCGGCGACCCCGAGACAGTGACCTTCGGCTATGGCGCGATACCCACCGGCGAGGACTTTCCCATCTCTGGCAACGAATATCTGGCGATGAACTATGTGATGGTGGGCACAGAGCCTATCACCGCCAATGTCACCTTTGCCATCGAGGGTATCGACGCCAGCCACAGCTTCACCGAAGTTCCGCTGCGCGCCAACTACCGTACCAACCTCTATGGTGCCCTGCTCTCCACCAGCTCGGGCGGAGACGTGGGCATCGACCCATCGTTTTCAGAATAGGTTCTAAAATAGCAGACAGATAGTTAATGTATCTCAGAGATGCGCGCCCGCAGGGCTGCTCGGAGATCGGACGACACCACGCAGCGCGCATCTCTTCTATCTGCCTATGCAATTTTAGAGATAACTGACTTGGAACCAAATAATAACCTAATTATATCATTCGACAAAACGCTTGTGCAATCAAACAACGTCTGGAAGTAATTTTGATAAATCTGGGAGCGATTTTGATTAAGAAATGTATTTAACCAGACATAAATTAGGTTTATCGGGTGGCTCGGAATTGCCGTGCCGCCCGATTTTTATGTGCCGGATGGAGGGTATGGCGGGCGGCTTTGGCGTTATTTGCTTTAATTTTTCGCCAATTATTATTAAATTTGCAACCATGAAATATGGATTTGAAAAAATCTCGCGCATCATCGGGGCGACACTGGTAGTGATTGTTCTGATGACAGTCGGGGCGTGCAGTTCCACCAAGCATGTTCCCGATGGCTTCATGCTGCTCGACAACGTGACTATCGATGTCGACAACAAGGAAGTGGCGAGCTCCGAACTATACAACTATCTGCGACAGACACCCAACCACAAGGTGCTGGGATTTGCCAAGTTGCAGCTGGGCACCTACAATCTCTCGGGCAACGACTCGACGCGCTTCAGCCGATGGTTGCGCCGCATCGGTCAGGCTCCGGTGATATACGACGAGGGGCTCACCGAGATGTCTCGGCGTCAGCTCGAGCTGGCGATGGTCAACCGCGGATACATGGACGCTGTGGTCACTGTCGACTCGGTGCCGCGTCACGAGAAGAAGAAAATAGACTTGCGATACAACATCGTCACCGGCGAACCGCGTGTGATCGAGAGCTTTGAGTTCGAATGCAGCGACCCCGCGATTGGCGAAATTGTGCTCGCCGACAGCGCGTCGTGGACTGTTGGTCCCGACAAGATATTTGACCGCAACCTGCTCGACGCCGAGCGCGCACGCATCACCGAGCTGCTGCGCGAGCGTGGCTATTACTCGTTCAACAAGGAGTGCATCACATTCACCGCCGACACCATGGCGGGCTCCAAGAAGGTGGATCTCACCATGACCGTGCAGCCTCCGCGTGGGGTGAAGGTCGCCGACACGACGCTGATGACGCCGCATCACGAGGTCTATGGCATACGCCACGTCTACTTTGTCACCGACTACAACCCCGCGACGATGGGCATCACACTCGATTTCCCCATGACCGACTCTGTCAACTACAAGGGCATCACCGTGCTCTATGGCAAAGACCGATACATCACGCCGTCGATTCTCGACGAGAAGTGCATGCTCAAGGCAGGCGAGCTCTACAACTCGCGCGACGTCGAGCGCACCTATGAGGCGCTGAGCCAGCTGGGCATCATCAAGTTTATCAACATCGACATGAAGCCTGTGGCTACGCTGGGCGGAGTGACGTGGATGGACGCCTATGTGCTGCTGTCGCGCAACAAGAAGCAGGGGGTGTCGCTCGAACTTGAGGGCACCAACTCTGAGGGCGACCTGGGATTTGGTGTCGGCGTCAACTATCAGCACCGCAACATCTTCAACGGCAGTGAGTTGCTCAGTGCTAAGTTTCGTGCTGCCTACGAGAGTCTGTCGGGCAATTTCGACGGACTTGTCAACAACCGCTATACCGAGTATGCCGGCGAACTGGGCATCACCTTCCCCAAGTTTGAATGCCCATTCCTGTCCAAAAGCTTCAAGCAGCAGCGCCGCGCGTCGACCGAGTTTGCCTTGTCGATGAACTATCAGGAGCGCCCCGAATATACCCGCGTCATCGCCGGCGGTGCCTGGCGCTACAAGTGGAGCGAGCGCCTGAAGTCATACAACGTGCGCCGCACCTTCGATCTCGTCGACATCAACTATGTCTATCTGCCGCGCTCGACGATGGACTTCATCGACCAGATTGCGCCCAGCAACCCTCTGTTGCGCTACAGCTACGAAGACCACTTCATCATGCGCATGGGCTATACCTACTCGTTCACCAACCGCCGCATCCCCACCGCCACTGTCAATTCGTTTGCCATACAGCCGTCGGTGACATCGTTCCGCGGCACCGTTGAGATGGCGGGCAACTTGCTCTATGCCATATCGTCGCTCACCGGACAGCAGCGCAGCGACGGTGCCTACAAGGTGTTCGGCATCCAGTATGCCCAGTATGTCAAGGGCGACGCAGACTTCAACTACACCAAGAACATGAACTCGCGCAACGCGATGGCGTTCCATGCCGGATTTGGCATTGCCTATCCCTATGGCAACTCGTCGATGGTGCCGTTTGAAAAGCGATTCTATGCCGGTGGCGCCAACGGCGTGCGCGGCTGGAGTGTGCGCACCCTGGGCCCCGGAAGCTATGACGCGCAAAACTCGGTGAGCTCGTTCATCAACCAGTGCGGCGACATCCGCCTCGACTTGAGTGTGGAGTATCGTGCCAAACTGTTCTGGGTGTTCGAGGGCGCGCTGTTTGTCGACGCGGGCAACATCTGGACTATCAAGAACTATGAGAATCAACCCGGTGGACTCTTCAAGTTCAATAAATTCTATAAGGAGATAGCGCTTGCCTATGGCGCCGGAGTCCGCATGGACTTCACATACTTCCTGCTGCGATTCGACCTCGGCATGAAGGCTCACAACCCGGCGATGAATCAGGAGCCGTGGCCGCTCATCCACCCCAAGTGGGGGCGCGACGCGACGTTCCATTTCGCCGTTGGCTATCCCTTCTGACATCACATCACGCAATCCAAACCAAAGAATATACAAGATATGAAGAAGTTGGTGATTTTTGACCTCGACGGCACGTTGGTCAACACAATCGAAGACCTGGGGACGGCGGTCAACCACGCCCTCGAAACCTTGGGCTATCCCACCCATCAAATCTCGTCATACCATCGCATGGTGGGCAACGGGGTGACCAAACTCATCTGGCGCGCGCTGCCCGACGAGGCTCGCTCGGAGGCTGTTGTCGCCAAGGCACGCGAGATATTCACCGAATACTACGACAAGCATCTCGCCGACGCGACTGTGCCCTATCCTGGCATCGTGGAGCTGATTGGCGACCTCGTGGAGCGCAAGGTGAAGATTGCCGTGGCGTCAAACAAATATCAGCGTGCGACCTCGGCGATTGTCGAGCATTTCTTCGGACAGTTCCCGTGGGCGGCTGTTGTCGGCCAGCGTGAGGGCGTGCCCGTCAAGCCCGATCCGTCGGTAGTGTTCGAGATTCTCAACGAGTGTCCGACAGGCAAATCCGATGTGCTCTATGTCGGCGACTCGGGTGTTGACATGCAGACCGCGGCTCGCGCCTGTGTCGAGTCGGTGGGCGTCACCTGGGGTTTCAGACCACGTCAGGATCTCGAGGATGCCTATGCCGACCACATCGTCAACGACCCGGACGAAATTCTATCGTTGATTTAAATACAGCCTGTAAAATCAATACTTCCAAAGATATACATATAGCTTAAAGTAAAAGTAGAAACTCATGGAAATCATCTTTTTTGACACTCCCGAAGTCAGAGGCAACCTCCTGCCGTTGACCTACACCCGCCCGGTTGCGGAGATACGCGTCGGCATCTTCACCATGCGTCGTCGCTGGATGACATATATCGACGCCGACTATTCGTGGGACACTGTCGACTACCTGCGCGTCAAGTATCCTATGTCCGACAACCCCGATGCGGTGCGCGTGGCGTCGAATGTCGTGGTGACCAGTCGCCTTGCCAATGTCGTCAGGAGGCTGCAGCCCGGCGAGGCTGTCTATCACGACGGCGAGCTCGTGGCGGTGCGCGGCGAGGAGAAAACGCGCATCGAGTACGAAGAGCCATTGGTGAGCATCAAGATGATTTATGACATATTCCTCAAGAACGACGAGGTGTTGCGCTCAGACTTCAAGCTCATGAACCGTTGGCGCACCAAGCGCCAACCGTCATCGTCGGTGACCATCATCGGCAACCCCGACGACCTGTTCATCGACGCCGAGGCGGGCGATGTCGAGGGCTGCACCATCAATGTCGCCAAGGGTCCGGTGTACATCGGTCCGTGGTCGGAGGTGATGGAAGGCGTGTGCATGCGCGGCCCCGTGGCAATCTGCAACAGCTCGGTGGTGAACATGGGTGCCAAAATCTATGGCGCGACCACTATCGGTCCGCATTGCAAGGTGGGCGGCGAACTCAACAATGTGGTGATGTTCAGCTACTCAAACAAGGCGCACGACGGTTTTCTGGGCAACGCTGTCATCGGACAGTGGTGCAACATCGGCGCCGGATGTGTGGCGTCTAACCTCAAAAACGACTACACCGAAATCAAACTCTGGAACTATCCCGCGCGCCGATTTCTCAAAACCGGTCTGCAGTTCTGCGGCCTCATCATGGGCGACCACTCCAAGGCGGGCGTCAACACGATGCTCAACACGGCGACCATGCTTGGCGTGGGGGTCAGCATCCACGGCAGCGGATTCCCGCGTCCGTTCCTGGCATCGTTCTCCGAGGGCAGCACCCTGGGATTCACCGACGTCAACATGAACAAGTTCTTCGAGACCGCGCGCGTCGTCATGGCACGCCGCAATGTCGAACTGTCTGATGTCGACGTCGCCATCCTCAAACGGGTGCGCGAAATCGCCGAAAACTATCGCTGAAAACCATTTTCTCAACATACTCCAAAAACACTGCAAAATGCGCTCTCTCAAAGTATATCGCGACTCAATCAACCAACGGTTCATCGACATGGAGGCGGACGCTTTGCGCCAGGGTCATGCGGTGATCTATCCCACCGACTCGGTCTATGGCATCGGCGTGAGTGCCACCGACGGACGCGCCATCGAGAAGCTGTGCCGCCTCAAGAAAATCAATCCCGAGAAGAACACGCTGTCTATCGTGTGCGACGGCATGTCGATGGCGTCAAACTACGCCCGCATCGACAACCGCGCCTATCGACTGATGAAGAATTATTTGCCCGGACCGTTCACGTTCATCCTCCCTGCCGCCAACACGCTGCCCAAGGTATTCAAAGAACGCAAGACTGTGGGCATCCGCATCCCCGACAATCCCGTGGCGGTGGCACTGGTCGAGGCGCTGGAGGCGCCGTTGATGACGACCTCGGTCTTTGAGTATGACGACGAGACCGACATCACCGAACCCGAGTCGCTGGCGCTGGCGTTTGCCAACGATGTCGCCGTCGTGCTCGACGAGGGGCATGGCGGCAGCGAACCGTCGACGGTGGTGGATCTCACCGACCCGACCGACCCGGTTGTTGTGCGACAGGGCGCGGGAATATTCGAGGATTAGGACATTGCCTTGATTGCCGCGGCGAGGCGGTCGATGTCGTCGGTGGTGTGTGCCGCCGACAGTGACACGCGCAGTCGCTCGGTGCCGGGCGGCACGGTGGGTGTGCGTATGGGCAACACCTTGAGCCCCTGTTGTTTCAATGTATCAGAAATCTGCAACGTCCTGGCGGCATCACCTATGATGACCGGCAGGATGTGGCTCGCTGTGTCCATGCCGAGCACCGTGGCAAGGCGCTTGCCGAGGTCGGCGAGGTGGCGTCGCGCGTCGTCCATCGTCATGGCGTGGGCGAAGGTCAGCGCCGACCAGCGTGCCACGATGGGAGGGATGGAGGTCGAGAATATCAGCGAGCGGGCGCGGTTGACCATGTATTCCTTGAGCACGGGCTTGAGTATGGCGTAGGCGCCAAACGACGCCAGTGCCTTGCCGAATGTGCCGACCATGATGTCGACGTCGGCGGCATGGGGCAATGTGGCGCAGAGACCCAGACCCTGTGGCCCGAGAACGCCCACGGCGTGTGCCTCGTCGACGTAGAGCATCGCCGAGGGGACACGACGGCGGATGTCGATCAGCCGATCCATGTCGGGGTGGTCGCCGTCCATCGAATATACCGATTCGACGACGATGACGATGCGCGAATATTCGCCGGAGAATTTGGCAATCAGTCGCTCGAGATGGTCGAGGTCGTTGTGACGGAAGCGCTCAAATCGTGAGCGCGACAGCACCAGCCCGTCGATGATGGAGGCGTGGACGAGCTTGTCGGCAAGGAATATGGTGGATGTACCGCCGAGTGCGGCAATCATGCCTGTGTTGGCGTGGTAGCCGCTGTTGAAAAGCAGTGCCTCGTGGTCGCCAAACCACGGTGAGTAGGCTTCGCGCAGTGCCTGTTCGAGGGCAAAGTGCTCGTCGTTGTTGGCTGCAAGCATGCGTGACGCTGACGAGGTCATGTCGAGGTCGCCGATCGAGAGACTTTGGCGTGCCGACAGCTGGAATTGGGCGTCGGCGGCGATGCCGAGGTAGTCGTTTGACGAGAAGTCGATGAGCCCGGTGTCCTGGCGTCGGGGCATGTGGCGGTAGTTGCCGGATGCCGACAGCTGCTGGAGTTCGGATATGATTTTATCCATTTGTGAGTTCTTTTACGATGTCGATCATCGTGCGGCAGAGCGTGGCAAGATGCTCGTCGGTGATGACGTAGGGCGGCATGATGTAGACGTTGCGGCCAAAGGGACGTATCCACACGCCCTTGGCGACGCATAGTTTCTGAAATTCGCCGACATCGACCGGCTCGCGTGTCTCGATGACTCCGATTGTGCCGATGACGCGCACGTCGCTCACGGCGTCGAGGTCGCGGGCGGGTTGCAACTCGAGCGAGATGATGCCGCTGATGTGGGCGACGCGAGTCTCCATGTCCTGGCTTTCGAGGAGGTTGAGCGATGCCAGCGCGACAGCGCAAGCCAGGGGATTGCCCATGAAAGTGGGACCGTGCATCAGCACTCCCGCCTCGCCTCGCGAGATTGTGTCGGCGACATTCTTGGTGGTGAGGACTGCGCTCATGGTCATGTAGCCGGCGGTGAGTCCCTTGCCGATGGTCATGATGTCGGGCTCGACACCGGCGTGCTCCCAGGCAAATTTCTTGCCCGTGCGCCAGAATCCGGTGGCTATTTCGTCAAATATCAGCAGTACGCCGTATTTGTCGCAGAGTTTACGTGCCTGGCGCAGGTACTCGGGGTGGTAGAACCACATGCCGCCGGCGCCCTGCACGATGGGTTCGAGAATCAGCGCGGCGATTTCATCGTGGTGCTCGGCGAGTGTCTGTTCGAGCGGGGCGATGTCGTCCGGATTCCACTCGCCGTCAAAACGGCTGGAGGGGGAGGGGACAAAGTATCTGATGGGGAGCGCCGAACCAAACGCACCGTGCATGCCTGTGACTGGGTCGCAGACGCTCATGGCGTTCCATGTGTCGCCGTGGTAGCCGCGGCGAGGGGTGACAAAGTTGGTCTTCTTGTGGCTTCCCGAAGCCGAGACAGCGGCTTGGACAGCCATCTTCATCGCCACCTCGATGGCGACGCTGCCCGAGTCGGCATAGAAGATGTTGTGCATCGACGGGGGTGCCATCTCGAGGAGTTTCTTGCCCAGGTCGATGGCGGGCTGGTGTGTGAATCCACCGAACATCACGTGGCTCATGCGCGAGATTTGGTCGGTGACAGCCTTGTTGATCACGGGGTTGTTGTAGCCGTGTATCACGCACCACCACGACGACATTCCGTCGATGAGTCGCGTGCCGTCGGCGAGCGTGATGATGTCGCCCTGAGCCGAGTCGACCTTGTAGGTGGGCAGAGGGTCTATGGTTGATGTGTAGGGATGCCAGAGGTGCTCGCGATCCCACGAGTCAAAATTTTCCATTGCTTTGATGTGTAAGATGTTAGTGGTGCCCCATGTCGGAGTTGGTCTCAGCTTCGATGCGCTCCGAGATAGGTCGGTCGTCGGTGGACTGAGTGTAGTGGTCGGGCTTGATTTTGACCTTGAAAGTATCGAATCCCTGACCGTAGACGCCGTTGACGTTGGCCTGGGTGATGAATGCTTGCGAGTCGATGGACTTGACGATGCGGAAGATGTTGACCGACTCGATTTTGCGGCACATGACGAGCAGAATCTTCACCTCGCTTTTGCTGTACCATCCCATGCCGTTGAGCACGGTGCATCCGCGCTTGGCGTCGTTGTTGATGGCTGTGGCGATTTCGCGCCACTTTGACGAGAAAATGGTGAACTGCACCGCCTGTCGGTTGGTGTTGATGATGAGGTCGGCAATGTAGGATGTGATTACCAGCACGATGTAGCCGAATACCGTGAGCTCGATTTCGCGGAACAGCAGGTATGACGACGAGATGATGACGACATCGACATAGAGCATTGTGCGTCCGATGGTGACGTTGGAGTGCTTTGAAACCATGGCGGCGATGATGTCGGTACCGCCCGACGAGCCGTTGTGTGTGAATGTGATGCCGATGCCCAGACCTATAAGCAGGGCGCCGATGATGACGTTCATGAACGGTTCGCCATGTATCAGTCCGTCCTGGAATATGGGTTGGAAGATACCCACCCACACCGAGATCATTGTGGCGCCATAGATGGTGCCGATGACGAATCTCTTGCCGACGACCTTGTATGCCATTGCGAGCAGCAGCAGGTTGCAGACATACTGGGTGATTGCCACGGGAATGGTCTCGTCGCTGATGAAATAGACCAGCGTGCCGACACCGGCGAGGCCGCCAATCACGACTTTTTGGGGGAGAATGAATGCAGTGAACCCGAAGGCATAGATTGCCATGCCGAGGGTGATGAAGAAATAGTCTTTCGAGGTGCGCCAAATTTTGTCACGCGAAATAGCCATAATTCTTTTTGTCTGTGAATTAAAGGTTAATATCAAATCCGCCGCGTCAGACCGGGATGTTGACATGGTCAAGCGCGACAGAAACTGTTTAGTGAGACAAAATTAATAAAATTTTATAGAATTGTGGCAATGTTGGCAACGAAAAATATCAACATTGACGCTAATTGTTGGCTTGTGTGTCAGTTGCACAGCGCTCTGCCCAGAAACAGCAGGAGAATGCCGCCGATGACGCTGGCGCCGAGGTAGAGCGCCGAGGTGAGCCATTCGCCCTTGTTTGCCATCGTCCAGAAGTCGTTGGCAAAGGTCGAGAATGTGGTGAATCCGCCGCAGAATCCGGTGATCATCAGCGCGGTGAGGGTGGGGGAGGCGAGACGGGCGCGGTCGACGAGCCCCCAGAGGATGCCCATCACGAGACATCCGGCGAGGTTGACCAGCAATGTCCCCGACCATGGAGCGGTGGTGAAGGTGGCTGCGCTCCAGCGACTCACGGCATAGCGGGCGCAGGTGCCGGCAAATCCGCCGAGACCTGCCACAAGCATCAGTTTGTACATAGCGATTGCAAATTTTGTGGTGTGGCTTTTGATTTGACTAACGGTGTAATTTTTGTGATTATTGCATTTTTTGCATGGCAAATGTTGCTTAATTATTTGGTTGTTATTGTTATTTATGTTAATTTTGCCTCACGGTTACACCTCTATCGGTCTTTCAATGGTTCGTGCACGCGTGGTTCGAACATCGGAAGAAATGGATGGAGGACAGACACTTTGTATATACGAATCAAGAACAAGTTCTTCAACTACCTCAATCATGCTCAAGAAATTTTTTATAGCGTTCATGGGTTCAATCGCGGCTATTTGGCTGTCGGCTATCCTGTTGATGATAGTCTTCATCATGTCAATGGCCGGCATCATTGCCTCGGCTTTCGCGTCGTCATCTTCAACGGTCAGTGTTGACAAACATTCGATTCTGCGCATAGACTTGTCGGGTGTCATCGCCGAGCGCGACGAGGCTCGCGAGATGCAAGACATGCTGATGAATGGCGTCGACGGCACTGCCGAGACCTTCGAATCCATCATGAGCGCCGTGAGACTGGCAGCAAAGGACAAGAAGATAGACGGCATATTCCTCAACTGCGAAGACGCATCGCTGGGATACGCCTCGCGCGAGGAGCTCATCGAGGCTCTCAAAGAGTTCAAAAATTCCGGAAAATGGATTTATTCTTATTCCGGAACATACAGCCAATCTGACTATTACGTGGCGTCTGTCGCCGACGAGATATATCTCAACCCTGTCGGTATGCTCGAGTTCCGCGGCCTTGGCACGGTGATTCCTTTCTTCAAGGGCGCCCTCGACAAGTTGGGTGTTGATGTCCAGGTCTTCAAGGTCGGCACATTCAAGAGTGCTGTCGAGCCCTATTTGCTCACCGAAATCAGCGAGCCGGCGCGCATGCAGACCGAGGTCTATCTCGGCTCGATATGGAGCACCGTGCGCAAGACAATTGCCGAGGCACGCAAGGTGTCGGCTGATTCGCTCAACAGCTATGCCAACGAGATGGTGATGTGCAAGCCCGCCCAGAGCATCCTCGACTTGAAACTTGTCACCAAACTCGCATATCTCCCTGAGGTCGAGGACAAGATGCGCTCGCTCACTGAGGTGGAGAAGGACGACGACCTCAAATATGTTTCTCCAACAGACTACCTCAGCCAAAACAAGGAATACAACAAGACTGTCAAAAAGCACATCGCCGTGCTCTATGCCTTCGGCGATATCACCGACAATGGCAAAACCGGCATCTCGGCAGCAGACATGGTGCCCGAAATCATGTCGCTGGCAATGGACGAAGACGTTGCCGGTCTGGTGATGCGCGTCAACTCTGGCGGTGGCAGCGCCTATGCCTCAGAACAGATTTGGCAAGCGCTCGAGGTATTCAAATCCTATGACAAGCCATTCTATGTCTCGATGGGCGACTATGCCGCATCCGGAGGCCACTATATCTCTTGCGGCGCCGACAAGATTTATGCCGACGCCAATACCCTCACCGGTTCAATCGGCATCTTCGGGCTCTTCCCCAGCGGCGAAAAGCTGTTTTCTGACAAGCTCGGTGTGACGACATCGACGGTGACCACCAATCCCAACGCAGCCATGGGCACAATCTTCAAGCCCCTCACGACAGAGCAGGCGGCAGCCATGCAGCGATATGTCGAGGACGGATACGCAACATTCACCGGTCGCGTCGCCAAGGGTCGCGAGATGGCGCTCGACTCGGTGCTGCGCATCGCCGAGGGGCGTGTGTGGGACGGACTCACTGCCAAGAAAATAGGTCTTGTTGACGAAATCGGTTCGCTGCAGAAGGCCATCAAGGACATGGCTGCCAATCTGGGAATCGACGCTTCTGACTATGCCGACTATCCCACCATCGACCATTCGCCCCTCGAGTCGCTCATCCGCGCTGCCGGTCTCAACGGCACAATCCCCGCCGCCGCCATCAAGGTAGACGGCATGACTCCCGCCGAGGTGAATCGTTGCCTCGACGAAATCAAGCGTCTGCGCGCAATGTCGCCCATACAGGCTCGCATGGAACAAATTATCATACAGTAATTTGCCGCGACAATACCCGCCACGGCACAAACAAAACATACTATCGCATTGATGAACAATCCCACCCCTCTCGCCAAGTTGCTGTTGTTTCCGCTCTCGAAGATATACGGAGCGGCGGTGTGCGTGCGCAACAAGATGTTTGACTGGGGAATCATCAAGCAACACGAGTTTGACATCCCCATCATCACCGTCGGCAACATAGCCCTCGGTGGCACCGGCAAGACTCCACACACCGAGTATCTGGTGTCGCTGCTCAAAAACGACTACAAAATCGGCGTCCTCAGCCGTGGATACAAGCGCAAGACCAAGGGCTTTGTGCAAGCCACGCCTCACTCGACGCCACGCGACATCGGTGACGAGTCTTATCAGATATACCACAAGTTCAATCGCACGATTGACGTCGCCGTGTGCGAGAAACGCGTCGAAGGCATCCGCCGCATGATGGAGAACAATCCCGAGCTCAACCTCATCATCCTCGACGACGCATTCCAGCATCGCTATGTCAAGCCCAAGGTGGCGATTGTGCTCACCGAGTACAACCGTCCATATTGCAAGGACTCGATGGTGCCATACGGCAGGTTGCGCGACTCCAAGTCGTCGATCAGCCGTGCCGACATTGTCATTGCCACCAAGTGCCCCGACAACATCAAGCCCCTCGACTATCGCATCTTTGAGAAGGACCTCAACCTCATCCCCGCCCAGAGCCTGTTCTTCTCGAGATACCGCTATGGCAGACTGCGTCCGGTGTTCCACGACCATGCCTCCAAGACGCCACAGCTCGACGCGCTGACCGCCAACGACGCCATCCTCGCCATCAGCGGCATCGCCAACCCCCGCCCGTTCATGCGGTTCCTCAAGAGCTTCAACGCCTTTGTGCGCGTCAATGTCTTTCCCGACCACCATCAGTTCTCCCGCAAGGATATCGAACTCATCCAGCGCCGGTTTGACGAGATGGCAGGCGAACAAAAAATCATGGTCACCACCGAGAAGGACGCCGTGCGCCTCATCAACAACCCCTATTTCCCGCAGCGTCTCAAACCCTACATCTACTATTTGCCGGTGATGGTGACGTTTGTCGACAACGAGCCGCGATTCAACGAGAACCAGCGGTTCGCCGAGCGCCTCAACAAATTAATTAAGGCAAAAAACGTGATTCACGCTAACTAAACGCCACCCTCAAGCGTTCTAACATATAGTACTAATTCAAGCAAACAAAGGTGACTATGACGCTTAGGCAGTCCAAAGGTCACAAGTCATTTACCCTAAAAATAACAATTTCTATTATTATGCTCACCAAAATCAAAGAAACGGCACAGTTCATCCGCGAACGCGTCAACGAGCTGCCCAAGACAGCCATCATTCTCGGCACCGGACTCGGAACCCTCGTCGACCACATCGACGACAAACAGTATATCCCTTATTCTGAAATTCCCAATTTCCCCGTGTCGACAGTTGAAGGCCACAGCGGCAACCTCATCTTCGGCACTCTTGGCGGCAAGCGCGTCATGGCTATGCAGGGCCGATTCCACTACTATGAAGGATATGACATGAAGGCGGTGACTTTCCCCGTGCGCGTCATGAAGGAACTCGGCGTCGAAACCCTCTTCGTTTCTAACGCTGCCGGCGGCATGAACAAGGAATTTGTCGTGGGCGACGTCATGATCATCACCGACCAGATCAACCTCTTCCCCGAGAATCCCCTCCGCGGCAAGAACTACAACGAGCTCGGCCCGCGCTTCCCCGCAATGACCGAACCCTATGACCACCAGCTCATCGCGCTCGCCGACAAAATCGCCGAAGAAAACAATATCCGCGTGATGCACGGCGTGTATGTAGGCACCACCGGCCCCACATTCGAGACTCCCGCCGAATACGAATACTTCCGCATCATCGGCGGCGACGCAGTGGGCATGTCGACCGTTCCCGAAGTCATCGTGGCACGTCACGGCGACATGAAGGTATTTGGCATGTCGGTCATCACCGACCTTGGCGGCAAGGACATCACCGAAGTCCCCAGCCACGAGGAAGTGCAGCGCGCGGCAGAACATGCCCAGCCCAAGATGCTCACCATCTTCAAGGAGATGATTGCACGCTCTTGAGCCGCTGACATTCCAACAGAAAAGTAATAGTACATACGCGCGTCGGTGTCGCTCACGCGGCGCGGCGCGCGTTTTCACCCTTTCACATCACAAAAACACGGGTTTCCGCCCGATTGACACAATGGCAGAAAAGCAAACTGAAATCTCACAACTCGGCGAGTTCGGACTCATCGACCGATTAACCAAGGATATCAAACCCGTCAACGCCTCGACAAAACGCGGGGTGGGGGACGATGCCGCCATCATGGAATACGAAGCCGGCAAGGATGTGCTGGTCACCACCGACATGCTCATCGAGGGCGTGCACTTCGACCTCACTTATGTGC
>X1_Eurasian_Beaver__coassemble_50_pt1 | contig 17535 bp, 28 predicted proteins | sample X1_Eurasian_Beaver__metabat2_high_PE_005 | metagenome-assembled genome bin X1_Eurasian_Beaver
GCGGTAAAGAAGTATTCCGCGCGCTTGGCATCCTCAAATTCTCAAACAAGGAAGCTGCTGCCAAGGTAGAAAAACTCCTGCGCTCGGCAGTTGCCAACTGGGAAGCCAAAAACGAAAAGAAAGCAGAGAGCGGCGAGCTCTACATCAGCACAATCTATGTTGACTGTGCTCCGATGCTCAAACGTCTCCGCCCCGCTCCCCAAGGCCGTGGTTACCGCATTCGAAAGCGCTCAAACCACGTGACCATCATAGTAGATACAATCGATAACAAAAACAACGCATAAGTCATGGGACAGAAAGTTAATCCGATCAGCAACCGCCTCGGCATCATCCGCGGCTGGGACTCGAACTGGTATGGTGGCAAAAAATATGGTGACACCATCCTCGAAGACTCCAAGCTCCGCCAGTACCTCAATGTCCGTCTGGCAAAATGCAGCGTATCACGCATCGTTATCGAACGCACCCTCAAGCTCATCACCATCACCGTGTGCACATCACGCCCCGGCCTGATCATCGGCAAAGGTGGACAAGAGGTTGAGAAACTCAAGGAAGAACTCAAGAAAATCACCGACAAGGATGTGCAGATCAACATCTTCGAGGTGAAACGTCCCGAACTCGACGCTCAGATCGTAGCATCGACCATCGCCCGCCAGATCGAAGGCAAAATCGCCTATCGTCGTGCCGTGAAGATGGCAGTTGCCTCGACAATGCGCGCCGGTGCCGAAGGAATCAAGGTTCAGATTTCGGGCCGTCTCAACGGCGCCGAAATGGCACGTAGCGAAATGTTCAAGGAAGGTCGTACACCGCTGCACACCCTGCGCGCTGATATCGACTATGCTCTCGTTGAAGCCCACACCAAGGTTGGTGTCATCGGCGTGAAAGTGTGGATCTGCCGTGGCGAAGTCTATGGCAAGCGCGATCTCGCCCCCCAGTTCAACGTCGCTCAGAAAGAAAGCCGCCCCTCGAATCCCGGTCGCGAACGTCGCGGTGGATTCCGTCGCGGTCAGAAAAACAATCGTTAAACCTCAAGAGCCATTTTAAATAATGTTACAGCCTAAAAAAACCAAATTCCGCCGTCAACAAAAAGGCCGCATGAAAGGTGAGGCCCAGCGCGGCAACCAGCTGGCCTTCGGCTCTTTCGGCATCAAGACCTTGGAGTCAAAATGGATCACCGGCCGTCAGATTGAAGCAGCCCGTATCGCCGTGACACGCTACATGCAGCGTCAAGGTCAAATCTGGATCCGCATCTTCCCCGACAAGCCCATCACCAAGAAACCTGCCGAAGTCCGCATGGGTAAAGGTAAAGGTTCGCCCGAAGGATTCGTAGCGCCCGTCACCCCCGGTCGCATGATCATCGAGGTAGAAGGCGTGAGCTACGACATCGCAAAAGAAGCGCTCCGTCTGGCCGCCCAGAAACTCCCCGTGGTTACCAAGTTTGTCGTAAGACGCGATTATGACCCCACTCAAAACGTGTAAAGGACAATGAAAAAAGAAGAAATCAAAGAGCTCTCGACTGCAGACCTCAAAGACCGCCTCGCAGTCATGGAGAAGGAATATCTCCAGCAGAAGATCAACCACTCGGTTAGCCCCCTTGACAATCCCGCCAAGATCACAGCCGACCGTCGCATGATCGCCCGCATCAAAACCGAGCTTCGTCAACGCGAACTTAACAATAAATAAAACCCCGACAAATGGAAAAAAGAAATTTAAGAAAAGAAAGAATTGGGGTTGTCTCGAGCAACAAAGGTGACAAAACCATCACCGTGACCGTGAAGTGGAAGGAGAAACACCCCATCTACGGCGAGTTTGTCAACAAGACAAAGAAGTATCACGCTCACGACGAGAAGAACGAATGCAGCGTCGGCGACACCGTGCGTCTGATGGAAACTCGTCCCCTCAGCGCCACCAAGAGATGGAGATTAGTAGAAATCATCGAAAAAGTTAAATAACAATGATACAGACAGAATCAAGATTGACCGTAGCGGACAACAGCGGTGCAAAAGAAGCACTCTGCATCCATGTCCTCGGAGGTACCGGCCGCCGCTATGCCTCTGTTGGTGACATCATCGTTGTCACCGTCAAGAACGCCATCCCCGGCTCGGACGTTAAGAAAGGCACTGTATCAAAAGCAGTAGTCGTTCGCACAAAGAAGGAAATCCGTCGCCAGGACGGCTCGTACATCCGCTTTGACGACAACGCCTGCGTGTTGTTGAACAACGCCGGTGAACTTCGCGGCACCCGTATCTTCGGCCCCGTAGCCCGTGAACTCCGCGCAACCAACATGAAGATCGTGTCACTCGCCCCCGAGGTTCTCTAACTCATAGTTCAAATCAATCAAAAGAAGTAAAACAATGAGCAAGTTACATATCAAAAAGGGCGACACAGTCTATGTTCTCGCCGGTGAAGACCGCAAAAAGACAGGCCGCGTCCTCAGCGTAGACCGCAAGAAAGGTCGCGCCGTTGTCGAAGGCGTCAACTTCATCATCAAGGCCACCAAACCCTCGGCCAAACACCCCCAGGGCGGACTCATCAAGATGGAAGCTCCCATCCATGTTTCCAACCTCGCCCTCCTCGACCCCAAGTCTGGCAAGCCCACCCGCGTAGGCTATCGCAAGAACGAAGAGGGAAAAACCGTACGTTATTCCAAAAAATCAGGACAAGAGATTAAATAATGAGCACCACTCTTCAGAAAGAATACAAAGAGCGCATTGTCCCCGCTCTCGAGAAAGAATTCGCCTATTCGACGGTGATGCAGGTGCCCCGCCTCGAGAAGATTGTCATCAATCAAGGCCTCGGCGCTGCTACTCAGGACAAGAAACTCATTGAGACCGCCATCAACGAAATCACTGCCATCACTGGTCAGAAAGCCGTTGCGACTCTTTCAAAGAAAGACATCTCGAACTTCAAACTTCGCAAAAAAATGCCCGTTGGCGTTCGCGTGACCCTGCGTCGCGAAAAGATGTATGAATTCCTCGAACGTCTGGTGCGCGTGGCTCTGCCCCGTATCCGTGACTTCAAGGGTATCGAAGGCCGTCTCGATGGCCGCGGTAACTACACCCTCGGTATCACCGAACAAATCATCTTCCCCGAGATCAACATCGACGCCATCAACAAACTGATGGGCATGAACATCACCTTCGTGACTTCGGCAAACACCGACGAAGAAGGATATGCTCTGTTGAAGCATTTCGGTCTTCCTTTTAAAAACGCTAAAAAATAAGACGCGCATACTATGGCTAAAGAATCAATGAAAGCCCGCGAGGTAAAGCGTGCCCGCCTGATCGAGAAATACGCTGCCCGCAAGGCAGCCCTCAAGCAGGAAGCCAAAGAACTCGCGATGAAGGGTGAAAGCTCTTACGAAGTTTATCAGCAGCTTCAGAAGTTCCCCAAGAACGCTTCGAGCGTGCGTTTGCACAACCGCTGCTCGATCACCGGCCGTCCCAAAGGATACATCCGTCAGTTTGGCATCTCGCGTATCCAGTTCCGCGAAATGGCATCTGCCGGTCTCATCCCCGGTGTGAAGAAGGCAAGCTGGTAATCATCAGTTCCCCACAATGACGCGACCCCGGGGCATGGCCCTGACGTTATGCCCCGGCGGTCATCGTCATTCTCTCTACCATTCCCACTTGGCCACACTAACCCGACAAAGTGGCCGGACTCAAACAGAAAACACCACCGAATCTCTTAATCTGACAAAAATCGCAAATTGTTGACATAGAGAACGTTGGTTTCAGCGGGCGAAAAAGCGAGGTTAAACAATGTTAAACCGCTGCATTTTCTCGTCGGCTGATAAAACATTTGAGCGCTTTCTGCGTTTATAATATTCGTGTGCACCTCAGAGGAGGGCATCCGACTCCCGGACCAATGCCGGCAGACCCCAAAAGACTAGTCGAGGCAGTCGTGCAGCAGTCAGGCGACGAGGAAACACAAACCAAATAAACAGAGTTATTAAATATTGTTGGGATACTCCCGATCAATTTAAACAACAACAAAACAATGACAGATCCTATAGCAGATTATCTGACGAGATTGAGGAATGCCATCAAAGCCAACCACCGTGTGGTTGAGATTCCCGCCTCAAATCTCAAGAAAGAAATCACTAAGATTCTCTTCGAACAAGGCTACATTCTCAATTACAAGTTTGTAGAAGGTGAAACCCCTACCGGCATCATCAAAATTGCCCTCAAGTACGATCCCGTTGACCGCGTCAACGCCATCAAGGACCTCAAGCGAGTTTCGCGTCCCGGTCTGCGCCAGTACACAGGCTACAAAGATATGCCCCGAGTTCTCAATGGTCTTGGCATCGCCATCCTTTCGACATCAAAGGGCGTGATGACCAACAAGCAAGCCGCTGCCGAAAAAATCGGTGGTGAGGTTTTGTGTTATGTATATTAATCAACCAAAAAACAGAATATCAATATGTCAAGAATAGGTAAAGCTCCCATCGCAATCCCCGCCGGAGTGACTGTCAAGGTTGATAATAACACAGTGACCGTCAAAGGTCCCAAAGGTGAACTCACCCAGACAATCAATCCCGATATCACCGTTAGCGTAGCTGACGGCCACGTCAACCTGAGCCGTCCCAGCGACGACCGCGAACACCGCGCCCAGCACGGTCTCTACCGCGCTCTGATCCACAACATGGTTGTTGGTGTTTCTCAAGGTTACAAGAAAGAAATGGAACTCGTAGGTGTAGGTTACCGCGCCACAGCCACCGGCCAGGTGCTCGAGCTGTCGCTTGGTTTCTCTCACGCGATATATATCAAGCTCCCGCCCGAAGTGAAAGTCGAGGCCAAGAGCGAACGTAACAAAAATCCCCTCATCATCCTCGAGAGCGACGACAAGCAGCTGCTCGGTCAGGTGTGCGCCAAGATTCGCTCGCTGCGCAAGCCCGAACCCTACAAGGGCAAAGGTATCAAGTTTGTAGGCGAAGTGATCCGTCGCAAGTCAGGTAAATCGGCCGGTGCCAAATAATTCACGTTAAAGAAACAAAGATTATGGTAACTAAGATACAGAGAAGAAACAAAATCAAAACCCGCATCCGCGGTAAGATCTCAGGAACGGCCGAACGTCCCCGCATGACAGTGTTCCGCAGCAACAAGCAGATCTATGTTCAACTCATCGACGACCTCCAGGGCGTGACCCTCGTATCATCGTCGTCAAAAGGCCTTGAAGAAGGCACCAAGTGCGAAATCGCAGCCCAGGTTGGCAAAGCCATCGCGCAGAAAGCTCTCGAAGCAGGCATCAACGAGGTAGTTTTTGACCGCAACGGATATCTCTTCCACGGTCGTGTTAAATCACTGGCTGACGCAGCTCGCGAAGGCGGATTAAAATTCTAAGAATCATCATGGCAAAAAGAAATAACCGTGTCAAAACCACCAACGACCTCGAACTCAAGGATCGTCTGGTGGCAATCAACCGAGTGACCAAAGTGACCAAGGGTGGTCGCACCTTCACCTTCGCCGCCATCGTTGTCGTAGGCAATGAGAACGGTATCGTAGGTTGGGGCCTCGGCAAGGCCAACGAAGTTCAGGCAGCCATCGCCAAGGGCGTTGAAGCCGCCAAGAAGAACCTCATCCAGGTTCCCGTGCACAAAGGCACCATTCCTCACGAACAGGCAGCCAAATTCGGCGGCTCTCGTGTGATCCTCAAGCCCGCATCTCACGGTACCGGTGTCAAGGCCGGTGGTGCTATGCGTGCCGTACTCGAAAGCGTGGGCGTGACCGACGTGCTCGCCAAGTCAAAGGGCTCGTCTAACCCCCACAACCTCGTGAAAGCAACTATCGCCGCTCTCGACGAAATGCGTTCGCCCGCAACCGTTGCTCAGAACCGTGGTATCAGTGTTGAACAAGTCTTCAAAGGCTAATTAAAACCCCGAACTTCACAATGGCAACAATAAAAATCACCCAGATCAAGAGCCGCATCAAATGTCCCGCAGTGCAGAAGCGCACTCTCGACGCTCTCGGACTCAAGAAAATGCATCACTCGGTAGTGAAAGAAGACACTCCCTCTGTGATGGGTATGGTAAACAAAGTACATCACCTCGTTGAAGTCACCAAAGCTTAAACGAACAGATAACTTAAAAAAACAGACTACACACTATGGATTTAAGTAATTTAAAACCCGCTGTCGGCTCGGTACAACGCAAGACCCGCATCGGCCGCGGTCCCGGTTCGGGCAAAGGTGGCACATCAACCCGTGGTCACAAAGGCGCAAAATCGCGCTCAGGCTACAGCCGCAAGATCGGTTTCGAAGGTGGTCAGATGCCTCTGCAGCGTCGTCTTCCCAAATTCGGTTTCAAGAACATCAACCGTGTTGAGTACAAGCCCGTCAACCTCGACCTCATCGAGACTCTGGCTGCCAACAACAACCTCGAGACCGTTACTATCGCCGACCTCGTAAAGGCCGGTTACATAAACAAGAACCAGAAGGTGAAAGTTTTGGCCAACGGCAACGTAACCCGTGCCCTCAAGGTCGAAGCCAATGCATTCTCGGCTGCCGCTCAGGCTGCCATCGAAGCCGCCGGCGGTTCAGTAGCTAAAGTATAATACCTCCAAAGTATAATACCAATGAGATTTGTCGAAACAATAAAAAATATCTGGACAATCGAAGAGCTCCGCAAGCGACTCATCGTGACATTCATGCTGGTACTCGTGTACCGTCTCGGATGCTACGTGGTGCTTCCCGGTGTCTCTCCGGCTGCCATCGATGCGCTGACCAACTTTACCAACAAAACCGGTATGATGCAGCTGCTCGATATGTTCTCGGGAGGTGCCTTCTCTCAAGCTTCAATCTTTGCCCTGGGTATCATGCCCTACATCACAGCATCGATTGTAATCCAGCTTCTGGGCATGGTGCTCCCCTCGTTCCAGAAAATGCAACGCGAAGGCGAGAGCGGTCGTCAAAAACTCAACCAGTATACCCGCTATCTCACTGTCCTCATCCTCGTGTTGCAAGCTCCCGCCTATCTGGTGAACCTCCAGTACCAAGTCAGCCAAGCCAGCCATGGCGCCGCTGTCAGCTTCGGCTTCTGGACGATTGCCTACCTGACAATCATCCTTGCCGCCGGTTCTATGTTCATCATGTGGCTCGGTGAAAAGATTACCGACCGTGGTATCGGCAACGGTATCTCTTTCATCATCCTTGTGGGTATCATCGCACGCCTCCCGTCAGCCTTGAGCTACGAATTCATGAGCCGTCTGCCCGGATCGACCGGCAGCGAAGGCGGTCTTGTGATGTTCGTTGTCGAGATTGTCCTGTTGTTCGCCGTGACTGTCGGCGCTGTGTTGCTCGTCCAGGGCACACGCAAAGTGCCCGTGCAGTATGCCAAGCGTATCGTCGGCAACAAGCAATATGGCGGAGCCCGTCAGTATATTCCCTTGAAAGTTAATGCCGCAGGTGTGATGCCTATCATCTTTGCCCAGGCAATCATGTTCATCCCCATCACCCTGGCTGGTTTTGCCTCTGAGCACGGCGGCGGATTCGTGCGCGCGCTCACCGACATCAACGGTTTCTGGTACAACTTCATCTTCTTCATTATGATTGTCGCCTTCACCTACTTCTACACCGCCATCACCGTGCGTCCCACCCAGATGGCAGAAGACATGAAGCGCAACAATGGATTCATCCCCGGCATCAAACCCGGCAAGAAGACCTCGGAATATCTTGACACCATCATGAGCCGCATCACCCTGCCCGGATCAATCTTCCTGGGCATCGTGGCCATCCTCCCCGCCTTCGCACGCTTCTTCGGCATCAGCCAGAGCTTCGCGCAGTTCTTCGGAGGCACATCGCTGCTCATCATGGTAGGCGTCGTTCTCGACACCCTGCAGCAGATTGAGTCTCACCTGATGATGCACCACTATGACGGCCTGATGAAAGAAGGCAAGATCAAGGGTCGCACCACAGGCCAAGGCTTCTGATCGAGTAAATTGACAACAAGAGAGTAAAAAAGCAAACACTCTGTTTGAACAAACATGATTTATCTCAAGACACCCGCTGAAATCGAACAGATGACCGCCGCGACCGACCTTGTGAGCCGGACGATGGGCGAAGTCGCCAAATGGATAGCGCCGGGTGTGACTACAGCACGTCTCGACACCATTGCCCGTGAATTTATTCAGGACAATGGCGGTCGACCGGCGTGTCTTGGATATGGAGGTTTCCCCGGCACATTGTGTATCGAGGTCAACGAGACGGTGGTTCATGGATTCCCGGGCAACTACCAGCTCCGCGACGGAGATATCGTCGGAGTGGACACCGTTGTCGAGAAAGACGGATTCATGGGCGACATGTGCTACACCTTCCCTGTCGGAGTGGTGGGCGATGACGTGATGAACCTGTTGAAGACCAGCAAGGAGTCACTGTATGTCGGAATCGAGGCTTGTCGTCCCGGCAAGCGCATCGGCGACATCGCCAATGCCATACAGACCTACTGCGAGAAACGCGGCTACAGCGTTGTTCGCGAGATGTGCGGACACGGCATCGGCCGCAAGATGCACGAAGACCCCGAGGTGCCCAACTATGGCCGTCGCGGCACCGGCGCTCTCATCCGCAACGGCATGTGCATTTGCATCGAGCCGATGATCAACATGGGCTCGCGCAACATAGTCATCGAAGCCGATGGCTGGACATGCCGCACCAAGGACCGCAAGCCGTCGGCTCACTATGAGCATACGCTCGCGATACTCAACGACCAGACCCGCGTCCTGACCACCTTCGACTATATCAAGGAGGTGCTGAAAGAACGCTACATCTGACACAATCAAAACCGAGACCCACCAAATTTTTTACACTCAACCCCCACACTCCCAAATGGCAAAACAAGCAGCTATTGAACAGGACGGAACCATCGTGGAAGCGTTGTCAAACGCTATGTTCCGTGTCGAACTCGAGAACGGACACCAGATCACCGCGCATATCTCGGGCAAGATGAGAATGCACTACATCAAGATTCTGCCCGGAGACAAGGTGCGAGTCGAAATGTCCCCCTATGACCTCTCAAAAGGTCGCATCGCTTTCAGATACAAATAAAAACAAACTATAATACTAAAAGAACAATGAAAGTAAGAGCCTCAGTAAAAAAGCGCACCCCCGACAGCAAAATCGTGCGACGCAAGGGTCGTCTCTATGTGATCAACAAAAAGAATCCCAAGTATAAACAACGTCAAGGATAATACTTGTTATTTTTGAAGAAAAAATAAAAGCTAACAAATATGGCAGTAAGAATCGTGGGAGTTGACCTCCCCCAAAACAAAAGAGGTGAAATCGCCTTGACCTATATCTTTGGCATCGGTCGCAGCTCGGCAAAAAACATACTTGAAAAAGCCGGCGTAGACGTGAACACCAAAGTAAAAGACTGGACTGATGAAGAAGCCGCCAAGGTTCGTGAAGTCATCGGCGCCGAACACAAAGTAGAAGGTGACCTCCGCAGCGAGATCCAGCTTCACATCAAACGTCTGATGGACATCGGTTGCTACCGTGGCGTCCGTCACCGCAATGGACTCCCCGTTCGCGGACAGTCGACAAAGAACAACGCACGCACCCGCAAGGGCCGCAAGAAAACCGTTGCTAACAAGAAGAAAGCTACCAAATAATCAAGCTAAACGAATATTATGGCAAAAAAAACAGTCGCAGCTAAGAAGCGTAACGTCAAAGTCAGTGCCGAAGGCCAGCTTCACGTACACTCTTCGTTCAACAACATCATCGTGTGCTTGGCCAACAGCGAAGGCCAGGTTATCTCTTGGTCGTCGGCAGGCAAAATGGGCTTCCGCGGCTCAAAGAAGAACACCCCCTATGCCGCCCAGATGGCAGCGCAGGACTGCGCCAAGGTTGCTTACGACCTGGGCCTGAGAAAAGTTAAAGCATATGTCAAAGGACCCGGAAACGGCCGCGAATCAGCAATTCGTACCATCCACGGTGCCGGCATCGAAGTCGTAGAAATCATCGACGTCACTCCGCTGCCCCACAACGGATGCCGTCCTCCCAAAAGCCGTCGCGTATAATCACGTTGCATGTATCGGCGGATGTGCCACCGAGTAGATCTCGGCGTGTACTCTGCGGCAGGCAAAACGCTCTCAACAATTCTCTCTACCTCCTCTATACTTATCACTTTTAGTAAATAGGATTCATTTCCAAAAACAATTTTCAAACACGGGAACAACCCCAGCGGCATTTTTTAGTGAATAGTCTATAATTTTATCACCTCTCTATAGACGCGGCTGCGCAACAAAGATATCGCTCGTTCCCAATAAAAATTGATCAAACAAAATGGCTAGATACACAGGTCCCAAAACCAAAATCGCCCGCAAATTCGGCGAACCCATCTTTGGTCCCGACAAAGTTTTGGAAAAAAGAAACTTCCCCCCGGGCCAGCACGGACAGAACAAGCGTCGCAAAACTTCAGAATACGGCGTACAGCTCCGTGAGAAGCAGAAAGCAAAATACACCTATGGTGTGCTGGAAAAACAGTTCCGCAACCTCTTCAAGAAGGCATCTTCGATGAAGGGTATCACCGGTGAAATCCTTCTGCAGCTTCTCGAATCGCGCCTCGACAACGTTGTTTATCGTCTTGGCGTAGCTCCCACACGTGCTGCCGCACGTCAGCTCGTGCTCCACAAGCACGTGACCGTCAACGGCGAAGTAGTGAACATCCCCTCTTACCAGCTCAAAGCCGGTGATGTTGTGGCAGTTCGCGAAAAGTCAAAATCGCTCGAGGTTATCGCCGACGCTCTCGCCGGTTTCAACCACAGCAAATATCCCTGGATCGAGTGGGACGAAACTCTCAAGGCCGGCAAATACCTGCACGTGCCTGCCCGCGAAGACATCCCCGAGACCATCAAAGAACAGCTTATCGTCGAGTTGTATTCTAAATAATAACTTAAAACCAACAAAGATCCATGGCTATCTTAGCATTCCAAAAACCCGACAAAGTCCTCATGTTGGAAGCCGACAACTTCTACGGCAAATTCGAGTTCAAACCTTTGGAACCCGGCTATGGCATCACCGTGGGCAACGCTCTGAGACGTGTGCTCCTCTCATCGCTTGAGGGCTTCGCGATCTCTTCGATCAAAATCGACGGCGTCAAACACGAATTCGATACCATTCCCGGAGTTAAAGAAGATGTGACTAACATCATCCTTAACCTCAAGAAGGTTGACCTCAAGCAGATTGTAGAAGATACCGACTTCGAAAAGGCTACCATCACCGTTTCGGGCCAGCAAGAGTTCACAGCCGGTGACATTAGCAAAGCTCTGTCAGGTTTCAAGGTTTTGAATCCCGAGCTTGTCATCTGTCATTTGGATCCCCAGGCAAGTTTCACAATCACCTTGACCATCAACAAGGGTCGCGGTTGGGTCCCCGCCGAGGAAAATCAGTCGCCCAACGACGAGATGGACGTCCTCGCTATCGACTCTATCTACACTCCCATCAAGAATGTCAAGTACACGATTGAGAACTTCCGTGTTGACCAGAAAACCGACTACGACAAACTCATTCTCGAAATCACCACCAACGGCTCCATCCATCCCAAGGACGCCTTGAAGGAGGCAGCTCGCATCCTCATCTTCCACTTCATGCTCTTCTCTGACGAGAAAATCGCTCTCGAGACAAACGAGGCAGAAGGCAATGAAGAATTTGACGAAGAGATCCTGCACATGCGTCAACTCCTCAAGACCAAGCTGGTCGACATGGACCTCTCGGTGCGTGCGTTGAACTGCCTGAAATCAGCCGAAGTCGAAACCCTCGGCGAACTCGTGGTCTTCAACAAAACCGACCTCCTCAAATTCCGGAACTTCGGTAAGAAATCGCTCACCGAACTCGACGATTTCCTCTCCAGCATGAACCTGTCGTTCGGAATGGATATTTCAAAATATAAATTAGACAAAGAGTAACAACAACGATGAGACATAATAAAAAATTCAACCACCTTGGCCGCACCAAAGCACATCGTGACGCGATGCTGGCCAACATGACCATCTCGTTGATCATGCACAAGCGCATCTTCACCACCTTGGCCAAGGCCAAAGCCCTGCGTGTCTATGCCGAGCCCCTGATCAACCGCGCCAAAGAAGACACCATGGCCAACCGTCGCCTTGTCTTCTCTTATCTCCAGAACAAAGAGGCCATCAAAGAGCTCTTCAACGACGTGGCTCAGAAGATCGCCGACCGTCCCGGTGGCTACACCCGCATCCTCAAGACCGGCAACCGTCTCGGTGACAACGCCAAGACCTGCTTCATCGAGCTCGTGGACTACAACGAAGCCATGCTCAAGGACAAGGGTGCTGCCAAGAAGGCAACACGCCGCTCGCGCAAAAAGGCCGCTCCCGCAGCCGAGGTAGCTCCCGAAGCTCCCGCAGCAGAAGCTCCCGTTGCAGAAGCTCCCGCAGCCGAATAATTGAATATTGCCCAACAGCATATTTGAATCAAAGCCCGACTTCCCATCCGAAGTCGGGCTTTTTGCGTCTTGCCGTGTTCTGCCTCGCAATTTAAAGTTCCGTTTTGTGCTCTAAAGTTTGGAATTGACGTCAGAAATCACTAATTTTGAGACACTAACCTCTAAATTTATAATTTTATGAAACGACTATTATTTTTCGGCCTGTTATTTGCCTTCGGCGCCATGAACGCCTCTGCCGAATGGATTACCCTCTATGAGACACACAAGAAAGGCGACGAGTCGGACACCAGCTACGCGTGGTACAAAATTGACCGCGAGAACAAGAAATGGTACTTTGACTCAGACAGCGAGTCAGACGCCAACATGCTCATCAAAAACTACAAGAAGAGCGGCAACAAAGAGACATTCGACCTCGAACCCGAAATCAAAGACGGCGCGGGAATGAAGCATCATGTCGAGCTCGTGAGTGAGAACGGCGTCGAGACCGAAATCAAAATCACCTGCAACAATTACTCCAATGGTTGGTACATGCTGTCGCGCGAACCTCGAGGCAAGAAATCGTCAGCTTCCAGCAAGCCAGACACTTCAGCCGAGGGCGTCACCGAGGCAGCAACCGAATCAGCAACTGACAAAGTCAAAAGCTCAGGCAAAAAGCTTCTCAACAAAGGCAAAAACCTCTTCAAGAAGAAATAGCAACCTCTCCGGCAATCCCATACAATCCATAAAGGCGACCTCGACACGGGTCGCCTTTTGCTTTTGGACCATCTTCAACTTGTGTTATCGGTGCATCTGCCTGTTACATCGGGAAGCATCGCAGGATGCCCGATTATAATTGTGGCAATAAGGTGCAAATTGCAACGTTTTTTAGCTTGAAATTGTCGGTAAAAATTTGTAACTTTGCGGCGTCTAAAAAATGGGCACCAAAAGATAGCAGACTCTTTAATTTATATACTTTTACAGACATAAAAAGTAATTATTATGAAAATTGAAAAAATCATCGGTCGTGAAGTCCTTGACTCACGCGGCAATCCTACTGTTGAGGTTGACGTAATCCTTGAAAGCGGCGCAAAAGGCCGTGCATCAGTACCCTCTGGCGCATCAACCGGCGAAAACGAAGCCCTCGAACTCCGTGATGGCGACAAGTCTCGCTACATGGGCAAGGGTGTCACCAAGGCAGTTGCCAATGTCAATGGTCCCATTGCTCAGGCTCTCGTAGGCATGAGCGCCCTCGATCAGATCGCAATCGACGAAGCCATGCTCGCCCTCGACGGCACCGAAACCAAGTCTAACCTCGGCGCCAACGCCATCCTCGGTGTGTCGCTCGCCGTTGCCAAGGCTGCCGCTGACTATCTGGATCTTCCCCTCTACAAATATATCGGTGGTTGCAACACCTACTGCCTCCCCGTTCCCATGATGAACATCATCAACGGTGGTGCTCACTCTGACGCTCCCATCTGCTTCCAGGAATTCATGATTCGTCCCATCGGCGCTTGCTGCTTCAAAGAAGGCATCCGCATGGGTACCGAGGTGTTCCACAACCTCAAGAAGGTGCTCCACAAACGCGGTCTCTCTACCGCTGTGGGTGACGAAGGTGGTTTCGCTCCCGCCCTCGATGGCACCGAAGACGCCCTCAACGTCATCATCGAGGCTATCGAACTCGCCGGCTATGTTCCCGGCAAGGACGTGACCATCGGTCTCGACTGCGCTTCTTCTGAGTTCTATCAGAATGGCGTTTATGACTACCACCAGCTCAAGGATGGCACTGTCAAGGAACCCAACGGCAAGAAGCTCACCTCTGAAGAGCAGGCCAAGTACCTCGAAGAGCTCATCACCAAATACCCCATCGACTCGATCGAAGACGGTATGGCAGAAAACGACTGGGAAGGCTGGAAGGTTCTCACCGACCTCATCGGCAACCGCTGCCAGCTCGTGGGCGACGACTTGTTCGTTACCAACGTGAAGTACCTCGAACGCGGTATCAACGAAGGCTGCGCCAACTCGATCCTCGTGAAGGTTAACCAGATTGGTTCGCTCACCGAAACCCTCCGCGCCGTAGAACTCGCACAGCGCAACGGTTACACCGCCGTTATCTCGCACCGTTCGGGCGAAACCGAAGACGCTACCATCGCCGACATCGCCGTTGCTACCAACGCCGGTCAGATCAAGACTGGTTCTGCCAGCCGTTCAGACCGTATGGCCAAGTACAACCAGCTCCTCCGCATCCAGGAAGAACTCGGCAAGGACGCCAGCTACGGCTATGGCAAAAAGACCAAAATGCCCCAGAAGTAATCCCGGGACAATATAAGCCACAAGACAGCGCTCCCCAAAGCGGGGGCGCTGTCTTTTTTTATTTGATGACAAACACCAAGAGTTTCAGAGTTTCCGACGTCGGATGGGCAGCCCTATGCACTTAGAGCACTCAGAGAAGATGTTTCGGATGTCTCGGAAGGGTGTAAGGGGAGGATAAAAAACAGTCGCGCGGGGCGCGACTGTTGATGGGAGGCAATGGTGGCAACGTGTCAGACGTTGTGCGGGTGGATGGGTCAGAGGTTGAGGACGAGGGTGACGGGGCAGTGGTCGCTGCCGAGCACGTCGTTGAGGATTTCGGCGTCGGCGATTTTTTCTGCCAGGCGTTGCGAGACGAGGAAGTAGTCGATGCGCCATCCGATGTTCTTCTCGCGTGATTTGAAGCGGTAGCTCCACCACGAGTATTTGACCGTGTCGGGGTGCAGGTGGCGATAGGTGTCGACAAATCCGGCGTCAAGCAGTCGTGTCAGGCATTGTCGTTCCTCGTCGGTGAATCCCGGGTTGCGACGGTTGGCCTTGGGATTTTTGAGGTCTATCTCCTGATGGGCGACGTTGAGGTCGCCGCAGATGATGACCGGCTTGTGCTTGTCGAGCGCGAGCACATAGTCCATGAAATCCTGTTCCCACTGCTGGCGATAGTCGAGTCGCGCCAGCTCGTTCTGCGAGTTGGGGACGTAGACGTTGACCAGGTAGAAAGTGTCGTATTCGAGGGTGATGACGCGTCCCTCGTGGTCGTGGACGTCGATGCCGATGCCTTTTGTGACCTTGATGGGCGTGTGTCGCGAGTATATGGCTGTGCCGCTGTAACCCTTCTTGTCGGCGTAGTTCCAAAAGTGTTGGAATCCGTCGAAGTCGAGGTCGAGCTGACCCTCGCTGAGCTTTGTCTCCTGGAGGCACACAAAGTCGGCGTCAAAGTCGCGGAAGATGTCCTCAAAACCCTTGTTGACAACAGCCCTCAGACCGTTGACATTCCACGAGACGTATTTCATTTGATCATTTGTTCGAGATCGAGGTTCTTGAGCGCAGCTTGCAGGTTGTTGTCCTTGGAGATAGCCTTGATGACTACGATGGTGTCCTTGCCTTGCTGGCAGAAGAGGAGGATGGCATACTGGCTGTCGTTGTTGACGGGCTGTGCGAAGATGCGCACGCGTGCACCGTCGACAGTCTGGTCGGCGAGTTCCTGGGCGTCAGAGACATTGTTCATGATGGCGTTGATGGCAGTGACGTTGGTGTCGGCAAGGTTTTCGCCGGCAACGAGAGACATCGATTCAAAACCTTTGGCGGTGGCATTCTGTACGGGCACGTCGATTTTGACGAGCTGGTTGTTTGCAGAGATCTGATTCCATGAGGCATTGATGTCGGCGGCAAACGAAGCGAGCGAGCCGATGATGGCGCATGCCAGCGAGATGATGATTTTTTTCATAGACGTTGGGTATTTGAAGTGTTTTGATATGGGTTAATGAGATTGGTCGGTGTTTACATGCCGGTGTAGGTGGCAGGAGACAGGGCGTGGAGCTCGGCCTTGACATCGTCGTTGACGTTGAGCGTGTCGATAAAGTCGGCGATGGTCTGTGCGGTGACTGCGGCGTTGGTGCGGGTGAGAGCCTTGAGCGTCTCGTAGGGGTTGGGATATCCTTCGCGGCGCAGTATGGTCTGGATACCCTCGGCGACGACGCTCCAGTTAGCTTCGAGATCCTTGTCGATGGCGTCGCGGTTGAGCAGCAGCTTGTTGAGTCCCTTGAGTGTCGACGACACGGCGATGAGCGTGTGTGCGAGGGGAACGCCGATGTTGCGTATCACCGTCGAGTCGGTGAGGTCGCGCTGCAGTCGCGATACGGGGAGTTTGGCTGAGAGGTGGTCGAACAGGGCGTTGGCGATGCCGATGTTGCCTTCAGAGTTCTCGAAGTCGATGGGGTTGACCTTGTGTGGCATTGCCGACGAGCCAACTTCGCCAGCCTTGATGCGCTGTTTAAAGTATCCCATGGAAATGTATGTCCACATGTCGCGGTCGAGGTCCATGATGATGGTGTTGATGCGCTTGAGGGCGTCGAACAGCCCCGAGAGGTTGTCGTAGTTGGAAATCTGTGTGGTGTATGTCTCGCGTTCGATTCCCAGCGCCGAGTGCAGGAATCTGTCGGCGAACACGCGCCAGTCGATGCGTGGATATGCGGCGTGGTGAGCGTTGAAGTTTCCGGTGGCGCCGCCAAATTTTCCGGTGAACGGTATGGTGTCGAGAGCGCCAAACTGCTGTCCGAGTCGGTAGACATAGACCATGAGCTCCTTGCCCAGACGAGTAGGCGATGCGGGCTGGCCGTGTGTGTGCGCCATCATGGGCACGTTTTGCCACTCGTCGGCGAGTTCCTTGAGCTTGACGGTGAGTTGCTGCATGGCGGGGACATAGACGTTGTAGAGCGCCTCCTTGACCGACATGGGCACAGCGGTGTTGTTGATGTCCTGGGATGTCAGGCCAAAGTGGATGAATTCCTTGAACTGTCCGAGTCCCATGGCGTCGAATCGTTCTTTGAGGAAGTATTCGACTGCCTTGACATCGTGGTTGGTGACCGACTCGATTTCCTTGATGCGTCGTGCGTCATCGACCGAGAATGCGAGGTATATCGCGCGCAGTGAGTCGGGGTCGAGCACGGGCGGCAATTGTGGCAGTCCGACGTGGCTCAGCGCGATGAAATATTCGATTTCGACGCGCACGCGGTATTTGATCAGAGCAAATTCTGAGAAATACTCGTCAAGCTTTTCACATTTTGAACGATATCTGCCGTCGATGGGCGAGATTGCTGTCAGGTTGCAGAGTTCCATATATAAAAGTCGTGTTGGGG
>X1_Eurasian_Beaver__coassemble_51_pt1 | contig 17470 bp, 16 predicted proteins | sample X1_Eurasian_Beaver__metabat2_high_PE_005 | metagenome-assembled genome bin X1_Eurasian_Beaver
CACAAAGACCTGTCGCAGATTGTGGAACGCGCGACGGGGCACATGATTTTGGTCGACAAACACAATCTCGAGCAATTCAGAAAAATCTTGCTTGAATACGGCTACTCGTTCTAAACCGGCTTGACGACCAACAACACCGGTCGGTCGTGTTGCGCCGTGACACCCAGCAGACGCGAAGGACCACCGTCCTTGACGCCCAGTTTGGCGCGCAATGCATCGGCGCTCATGACAAAGTTGCGCACGCCCACCGATATGCGCGGATAGCTGTTTTTCAGCCGCTTGAGATATTTTGACTGCCACGGTATGATTTCTTCTACAGCCAACACATCTCCGGGAAAATTCGCCACGGGGTTCTCGCCGCACGAGAAATAGAGATGGGTGTTGTTGTGTATCTTCTTCACACCAAACTCTTGGGACAGCAATAGCACGGGCGCTGCCTTCATCACCGAAGGCCACGGCTCGTAGACAAATCGCGCCCCGTCGACATCACCGCTATCGACCTTCGCCGCGCGCTCCATGGCGTCGGTAAAAGTCAGTGTCTCAACATCTTTACTTTTCACCGTCACGGCATGAATGGCGACTTCGCCAGTTGACGTCGCCGTGAGGTCTACCTTGAACACCAGCTCGCGGCATTCGGTGGTTGTACCCACGCTGTAGACGTCGGTGACACCTGGCAACAGCCCGATGGAATGGGTGATGTCGAGCATGGGCGACGCCTTGATGACGGCGGTTTTGAAGTGGCGGCGCATGACGTCGAGCAGGGCGCTGACATCGGGTTCGCAGTCGCTGAGTGCGTAGACGCGACCCCCATCACTCGATCGCCGCGCCGGGTCGATAAACACGGTGTCGCCCGAGAGTTTCCCATCTTCAAGCATCTTCACCGAGTCGCCATGCTCCACCTTCACATTACTGATGTTCAATCCTTTGCAATTCCACACCAATGCTTCGCAAAGCTCAGCCTTGCGCTCGATGGCGGTGACTTGACGCGCCTTGCTCGCGAGGTGCATGACGTCAATGCCCAGTCCGCTGGTCATGTCGACCACAGTGTCGCCGTCGCCAATGAGGGTGGCATGAAACGCGGCGAGGCGGTCGGAGGTGCACTGCTCTCCGGCAAGGACATCGGGAAAGACAAAGTCGGCGTAGCGCGACAAGGTGTCGGCAATCTTGTTGCCAAAACGCTTGCGACATTCTATCTGGGTGATTGCCAACGGATAGTCTATGGCTCCGTCGCCGATGCCGTGATACTTGAGACGCAGGGCGTGGGGGTCGTCGGCGAGGTGAGTACTGACAAACCGAAAGAAGCTGGGGGTGAGGGTCATTTGCGGTAATATTTTAGAAATGAGAACGGTCGGCGTCGCGAGAGATAGCCGAGGTCCGAATCGTTGGCATACGCTTCGCGCTCAAACGAAATCGACCGGTAGGCGCGCATCAGGTCGAAGCCACACATCGGCAGGCGCACAATCCACTCGATGACATACGCGATATAGAATCCCACGACAAGCAACTCGACCATTTGCCGGGTGTGGATAGTCTCGTGGTTGAGCAGACTGGGTGACAGCGCGACACCATGCCTAACAAAAAGCACGCCAAAAAGGTTGATGGCAGCGAAGTTTCCAGGCGGGATGAGACTGTTGAAAATAATCTTCATAATCACGAAAATGTGGCGTTCACGACAAAATTAGCAATAATTTTGCTTTTTTCAGCGGTTCGCGCCGATTTTTCGACGTGTAAAAACGTTAATAAAATAGATGTATTTTTCTCTCGAAAATTGTAAAATTTTTCGTACCTTCGTGGTAGTCATAACACAATCTTCAACCATAATGAAATCTGCCCTTAAATTAGCCGCTATCGCACTGATATTCAGTGCATTGCTCTCGTCGAGCGCTTTCGCTGAGAAACTTGTGATTCTGCACACAAACGACACGCACTCGCAGCTCGACCCTACCGACGACGACCAGCTCGGCGGAATTTTGCGTCGCAAGGTTGTCATCGACAGTGTACGCGCCGCCAACGACAATGTGTTGCTCATCGACGCTGGCGATGTCGTGCAAGGCACTCTATACTTCAGCATCTTTGATGGCGTCCCCGAAAACAAGTTCATGAACGCCCTCGGATACGACTACCGCATCCTCGGAAACCACGAGTTTGACAACGGCGAGGAAAAACTCGCCCAGCAACTCGCCAACGTCGACGCCAAACTCCTCACCACCAACTACGACCTCTCAGAATCGCCTCTCAAACCGTACTTCCAGCCCTACGACATCAAGGAAATCGGCGGCAAGAAAATCGGATTCATAGCCCTCAACCTCGACCCAAAGGGCATGATTTCGTCCCAGAACGCCAAGGGTGTCAAATACATGGACATCCTCAAGGCAGCCAACTCTACAGCATGGCACCTCAAGCACAACGAGGGCGTCGACAAGGTCATTGCCCTCACACACATCGGATATGAACCCTCGGCAGGAATCGGAGATGTCGAACTCGCCAAGAACTCCGAGGACATTGACGTCATTATCGGCGGCCACAGCCACACGCTCATCAACCCCGACGACCCAAATTCGGTTGCATCGACAGTGCTCAACGCCGACGGCAAACCAGTGCTCATCACCCAGGTGGGACGCATCGGCAAATACATCGGTGAGATTGACATCGACCTCGACAACGGCAAAATCACCAACAAGAACATCCTCATCGACAAGCGCCTCGACTCAATGATCGACAAGGACCTTGCCGCCGACCTCGACAAATACCGCGTGGGCGTCGACTCCATCATGTCGATCAAAGTCGCCAAGTCGAAGGTGGCAATGCCGCAGCGCTCAAACGAGCAGCTCAACTTCGTCACCGACTTTGTGCGCGACCGCGGCAAGCAACTCGCCGACGGCGTTGACTTCGCAATGTACAACAAGGGCAGTCTGCGCCGCGGACTCCCCAAGGGCAACATCACCGAGGGCATGATCATCGAGACAATCCCATTCTTCAACAACGTGCAAGTCGTTGACCTCAAAGGCAAAGACGTGCTCGACATCCTCGATGTCATGGCAACCACCGACGGCAACGGCATCAGCTCTGAAATGGACGTCACATACGACCCCGCCACCAAGAAGGTGGTGTCGGCTCTCTACAACGGTCAGCCCATCGACCCCGACAAGACATATCGCGTGGCATCAATCAGCTATCTCGTCGAGGGCGGCGACTACATGACTCCCTTCACCAACGGCAAACTCGTGGCGTCGAGCAAGGATGTGATCTATCGCGACCTGCTCAACGCCCTCAAGACCGGCATCTACAAGGGCAAAGCCATCAACCCATCGTCAACCCAGAGAATGCGACCCGTCACAAAGTGATCTACAACATCACCCAACATCCCATAACCCCTACACGGACAATCCGGACTTGCCGGGCAATCGCGCCCGGCGAGTCCGTGGAGTTCAGCAAGCATTTGTCATTCAACCAATCCTAAAATTGTAATGCGCCTTAAAAAATCTATTCTGCTTCTTCTCGCCATCATGGCGACGGCGTACAGCGCCCACTCGACTATCAACTCACAAGCCGACTCAAAGGCCGCGCGCCACTGGGCCGACTCTGTCTACAACACCCTCACCGAGCGTCAGAGGGTGGCACAACTCATCTGTCCTACCATCGACCCCAGCCTCGGAGACAAGGCATACGACTACATCAAGAAGATGGTGGGCACCAACGATGTCGGCGCCCTACTCTTCTCGCACGGCTCCATCGACCAGTATGCCAAGATGCTCAACTACGCGCAGTCTGTCGCCAAAGTTCCCGTGCTCATCACCTTTGACGGCGAATGGGGACTGTCGATGCGCATCAAGGACGCGCCCAAGTATCCCCGCAACATGGGCCTCGGCGCCATCTCCGACGAGAAACTGCTCTTTGACTACGGCTACGAAATGGGCCGCGAATGCCGCGACCTGGGCGTGCACGTCAACTTTGCCCCCGTCGCCGACGTCAACTCCAATCCCGCCAACCCCGTCATCGGCGACCGCTCGTTTGGCGAAGACCCACAGCGCGTGGCACGACTTGTTGCCGCCTACTCGCGCGGTCTCGAGGCTGCCGGCGTGCAGTCGGTGGCCAAGCACTTCCCCGGCCACGGCGACACTTCGACCGACTCGCACAAGGCAATGACAACCGTCAACCGCACCAAGGCACAGCTCGACGAAGTTGAACTCGTACCCTTCAGACAATATGTCAACGACGACCTCTCGGGCATCATGGTCGGCCACATCGCCGTGCCCGCCATCGACTCGTCGGGCACTCCCGCATCGCTCTCCAAGAAATTCTACACCATCCTCCGCGACGAACTGGGATTCAAGGGATTGACATACACCGACGCCCTCGGCATGAAGGGTGCCGTCTCCAAGAAATACACCAACAATGCCGTTGCCGCACTCGTCGCCGGCGCCGACATCCTCCTCACCGTCCGCAACAACGGCGCCGGAGACATCGACGAAATTCTTAAGGCCATCAACAACGGCACCATCTCAAAGAAAGTCATCGAGGAGCGCGTCAAGCGAGTCCTCGCCTACAAATACGCCCTCGGCTTGCCCCAAGAGCGCGCCAAGGACGTCGCCGGAATGTCGCGTCGCCTCAACTCGCCCTCTGCCGAGCTTGTCAACCGACGCATCTCAGCGGCATCCATCACTGTCCCCGTCAACAAAGACAACTTCCTGCCTCTCAAGGATGTATCCACCAATTCGACTGCAGTTGTGTGCCTCGGCGCCGATGCCGACAACGAGTTTGCAACGATGTGCAACAAATATTCGGGCGTGAAAATCTTCGCCGCCAAAGACGGTGAACTCACCAACGAGCAAATCAACAAAATCAAGGGCTACAAGACTGTCATCGCCGCCGCCTTCAACGACAAGGCTCAGGCAATCGCCTCGATGCGCCACCTCGCCAACTTGGGCGTCAACCTCGTCGAAGCCTTTATGGTCAACCCCTACAAGACCCTGAAATTCAAGGAGTCGTTTGCTGCCGCGAAAGCAGTGGTCCTCGCCTACGACGACACAAAATATACCCGCGAATATGCCGCGCAAGCCATCTTTGGCGGCATCAACGTGAGCGGCAAAACTCCCGTCAACATGCCCGGTCTCGCGCCCATCGGCTCGGGTGAGCTGCTGCACAAAAACCGTCTCGGATACTCTGTGCCCGAAGCAGTCGGGATGCGCGCCTCGCTCATCGACAGCATCGACAGCATCGCCACCGACGCCGTTTCCAAGGGTGCCTTTCCCGGATGCCAGATTGTGGTCGCACGCCACGGTGACATCGTCGTAGACAAGGCATACGGACTGCCCACCGCCGGTGGCGACACGGTGAAAACCACCACCCTCTACGACCTCGCCTCGGTGTCAAAGGCTCTCGGCACACTCCCCGGCGTCATGCTCGCCTACGACCGCGGACTCATCGACATCGACGCACCGGCATCGAAGTACATCCCCGGATTTGGCAACGACGACAAGATGGACATCACCGTCAAGGAGTTGCTGTTCCACGAGTCAGGAATGCCCGCCTCGGTCAACACGTTCAACATCATGTTTGACACCACCACCTACACCGCGCCGCTCATCACCCCCAAAGCCGACAAGCTCCACACCATCAAGATTCAGAACAAGGCATACGGCTACACCGACGCCCGCCTGCGCACCGACGTGCTTTCGAAAGTCAAGACCGACCAATACAACAAGCCCATCGCCCGCGACCTCTGGGCATCTGCCGCCACATTCGACACCATCATGGGACGCATCTACACCACTCCCCTGCGCAAGGACAAGAGCTACAACTACTCATGCCTCAACTTTTGTCTGCTCATGGATGCCGAACAGCGCGTCACCGGAAAAGACCACCAGCAATGGTGCTCAGAAAACATCTGGGAGCCGTTGGGTGCGTGGTCGGTGGGGTATCGCCCCGCCGAACGCTTCAAACTCAGCCAGATAGCGCCCACCGAAAATGACACTTTCCTGCGCAAACAGCTCGTGCACGGATATGTGCATGACGAAACTGCAGCCTTCTCGGGCGGTGTGCAGGGCAATGCCGGACTCTTTGCCAACGCCAACGACCTCGCCAAAATCTGCCAGATGTGGCTCGACGGCGGCACCTACGACGGCCAGCGAATCCTCAGCCCCGAGACCGTCGAGCTGTTCACAACAACCAAGAGCCCCACATGCCGCCGCGGCCTCGGATTTGACAAGCCCGACACGGAAAATTCCCGCACATCGCCCACATGCGACGAAGCAAACGCCGCCACATACGGTCACCTCGGTTTCACCGGCACAGTATTCTGGGTCGACCCCGAGAACGACCTCTTCTTCATATTCCTCAACAACCGCGTCAACCCAACCCGCGACAATCAGGCGTTCTCGAGCATGAACCTGCGCCCCGATATGTTCAGACAAGTGCTCAACGCCATCGAATAAAACCAACTTTTCAATACTGTGATCGTTATCTTTAGTGGGGTGACGCTCACAGATTTGAATCTCTCTGCAACGCCAAACTTCTCAAAAGACAAAAGTCAGACACAATCAGTTTTTATTACACCCAACAAATGCCCAGAGTTTCAACATCAACATTATCCTTGGTCGGCGGCGCGATGCTGCTGGCACTGACCGGCTGCGGCACAAGCACCGATAACCGGAACGGACGCGTGGAGTTCAAGAACTACACCGCCTCGCGTTCCTATCGCGTCTGCGACCACACCGACCCGCAGGACATACAGGAGTCGTATGCCTTTGACTCGGTTTCCATGGTGCTCCCCACAAGACTCGACTCCATCGACGTCTCTCCCATCCTCGACTCCATCTCCTACTACGCATTTGACCGACGCTCGGGCGCAACATTCGACCAGACAGTTGAAGCCTGGTTCACAGACTACACCGAGCAACTCGAGTCTGAGGCTGCCACCACCGTCAACGTCGTCGGAAACAACGACTATGACGTGGCGTCAAACTACCGCATCATCACCGGGCACGTCGTCAACATCACCCCCGACCTGCTCGTCTACTGCGTGAGATCCAACGTCTGCGAATATCCTTCGGAGGCACCGATGCTCTGGCGACACTACATCAACTGCATGTACTCCTCGGGCGGAAAAATACTCACCTACAGCGACCTTTTCACCGAAGATGGTATGCGCGAGCTGCCAAAGGTCATAGCCCGGCGCGCCAAGGAAATGGCATCGCAGATAGGCCCCACAAATGTCACCGACCTGCCCGCCGACAACAACTTTTTCATCTCCAGCGAGGACGAAATCGTCTTCAGCTACCAGATATACGAGATTTCGGCGTCGCAAGACCCCATCAACATCTCGTTCTACCCCTACGAACTGGTCGACTACATGACCGACACCGCCATCGACATGTTTGCCCTGCGCGACCTGCACGACTGACGGTCATCATTCCACGCATCACTAACCGCCAATTACACTGACAATTGACTGAAACAACCATAACGCCGCGCCGCGGCATCCTCGCGCTCTCTCCGGTATTCCTGTTTGCCGTCCTCTACCTCGCCGTGTCTCTCATCACCGGCGACTTCTACCTCATGCCGCTGTCGGTGGCTCTCATCGTTGCCTCGATTTGGGCTGTCATTGTTGCCCGTCGCCAAGGCTCGCTCACCGACCGCGTCGAGATATTCTCGCGCTCAGCCGGCAGTTCCAACATCATCTACATGCTGTGGGTGTTCATCCTCGCCGGAGCATTCGCCACCCTCGCCAAGCAGATTGGCGCCATCGAGGCGACAGTGGCGTTGACGCTGCAAATCATCCCCGCCCAATTTGTCATTCCCGGCATGTTTGTCGCCGCCTGCCTCATCTCCATGTCGATAGGCACATCGGTGGGCACCGTTGTCGCCCTCACACCGCTTGCCGTCGAACTCGGCGGAGCATTGCCCCATGGCGTGGCGATGATCACCGCCGCGGTGCTTGGCGGAGCGTTCTTTGGCGACAACCTGTCGTTCATCTCCGACACCACCATCGCCGCCACACGCTCGCAGGGCATCAAGCCCAACGAGAAGTTCAAGGCCAACTTTGCCATCGTCATGCCCGCCGCCGCAATTACTCTGGTCATATACCTGCTGATGACGCCCACCATCAACGCGACCGCAACTGTCACCGACATAAACTACTGGCTGGTAGTGCCCTATCTGCTGGTTATCGCGCTCGCCCTCACCGGGCTCAACGTCATGGCGGTGCTCACCGCAGGCATCGTCACCGCGCTCGTCATAGCCATCTGCTATGGACACAATATCTTCACCCTCGCCGGATACATGGGCTCGGGCATCGACTCGATGGGCAACCTCATCATCATCACCCTGCTCGCCGCCGGCATGCTCGGACTGGTCAAGGCTATGGGCGGCATCGACTATCTGCTCTCGCTGATGACACGCCATGTGCGCGGCTCGCGTGGCGCCCAGGCAATGATTTCGGTCCTTGTCGGACTGGTAGACTTCTGCACCGCCAACAACACCGTCGCCATCATCACCGTGGGTTCGATGTCGCGCGACATCAGCACCCGATTTGGCATCGACCCGCGCAAGACCGCCAGCATCCTCGACACCGCATCGTGCATCGTGCAGTGCCTCATCCCCTACGGAGCCCAGACTCTGCTCGCCACCGGACTCGCCAAGCTATCGCCCGCCGAGATCTGGCCCTACCTCTACTATCCATGGGTGCTCACCCTCGCGCTCATTGTCTCGATAGTCATAAAACGCCGACACCGCCAACCGCTGACGAACTCTTGACTCTACAACGGCGTTCTACTTCTGAAACAACTGCCCCCACCAGCGGCATCCAATCATAACTCACAACAAACCTTTTTCCCATCGGCAAGCCGGCAACGGCGCCAACGTTTCAACCACATATATACTCATGACTGTACAGTACAACAACCGCTTCATCCTCCGCGCCACCCGTCGCATCACTCGCGCCGCGACGGTCGCCGCGTGTCTGTGCGCCGCAGCCTTCTCCAATGCCACCGTACCCACCCCGCGCATGCCCATCTGCAACATCACCGACAGCCTCGCGCCGGTCGACACCGTCACTCCCGGACGCCCACAGTCGGTGGGTCTTGTCCTCAGCGGTGGCGGAGCCAAGGGCATCGCGCACATAGGTCTGATTCAGGCGCTCGAAGAAAACGACATACCCATCGACTACATCGCCGGCACATCAATGGGCTCGATTGTAGGCGGACTTTATGCCATGGGCTACACTCCCGCCGAGATGATGCAGCTCATCGAAAGCAAGGAATTCGGCTACTGGTCCACCGGACGCGTCAACCCCGACTATCTCTACTACTTCAGCAAGAGCCAGCCGTCGCCGTCGATGTTCAGATTTCCCATCTCGCGCCCCGACAGCGCCGCGCTCAAGGCTGAGGTGCCCGCCAGCCTCATATCGCCACTGCCCATGAACTTCGCGTTCATGGATCTATTTGCCGCATATACCGCCCAGTGCGGCGGCGACTTCAACAAGCTCATGGTGCCATTCCGCTGTGTCGCCAGCAACGTGCGCGCCGGCCACAAGGTGGTGCACGCATCGGGCAGTCTCGGCGACGCCATACGCACATCAATGTCGTTTCCCATCGTCTTCCAGCCCATACGCGTCGATGGCGCGCTGCTCTACGACGGCGGCATCTTTGACAACTTCCCCGTCGACGTCATGACCGCCGACTTCGCGCCCGACATCATGATTGGTGTCGACGTCTCGACACCCGCCAAAGGTCCGCAGACATCACTCATGGACCAGGTCGAAAACCTCGTCATGCGACACCAAAGCTATGCCGTGCCAGCAGACAAGGGCATAAAAATCAAAATCGACGTCAGCAAATTCGGACTTCTCGACTTCCCAAAGGCACAGCAAATCTACCAAGTGGGTTATGAGAAGGGCCTCGCCATGGTCGACTCGATCAAGAAACGAGTTGTCTCGCGTATGCCGCGTCTCGCCCTCGACACTCGCCGCGCGGCATTCAAGTCGCAGACTCCATACGTGCGCTTCGACTCGATAAACGTCTCGGGTGGCACCGCCAGCCAGAACAAATACATCGACTATCTCTTCCGCCCAGCCCACGCCGACACATTCGGCATCGTCCATGCCCGCGAGTCGTTCTATCGCGCCATCACCTCCGAGTGTCTCAACGACCTCAACCCGCAGGCGGTCTACGACCCCAACAACCAGCTGTTTGACCTCGACCTCAAGGCAAGCGTCAAGAACACGTTCAACGTCGGATTCGGCGGATTGCTCGCTTCGTCAAACAACAGCTATGTCTATGCCGATGCCGAATACAAGGCGCTGAGCTTCTCGTCTCCCAACGCCAAAATCGCCGGTTGGCTCGGACAAAGCTACCTCGCCGCCCAACTCACCGGCTCGATCAACCTGCCGACATCGACACCATCGGCTATCGCCCTCGACGTCGTTGTCAGCCGCCAGAGATTCTATCAGAACGACCAACTGTTCTACGAAATTCAGACCCCGACATTCGTCCTCGACCGCGAATACTTCGCGCGATTCCACTGGGATGTAGCAGCCGGCAGCCGCGGTAAGTTCATCGTCTCGGCAGGCATCGGGCACATCAACAATTCGTTCTACCACTCCAACACGCTGCTCACCGCCGACCGCGACCGCACCAACTTTGACATCGCCGAGGCAGCGGCGCGCTACAACTCGTCGACTCTCGACAATCTCAACTACCCCACCAAGGGCTATGCCTACGACTTCGCCGTCATTGGAGCCATCGACCGCTATACCTATAAGTCGGGGGTATCGAGCACCGGCGAGCAAGACGGCAACCAGCGCTGGGTACAAGGCGAGATATCAACCAAAAACTACCTCGACCTTCACCGGCACTTTTCGCTGGGTCTGTGCTCAAACATTGTCTATTCGACTCGTCCGCTGCTCGACAACTACAACGCATCGATTGTCAACGCGCCGGCGTTCAACCCCACCGTGGCGTCAAACTTCTCGTTCAACGACAACTTCCGCGCCTACTCCTACGTGGCGCTCACCATGGCGCCGGTCTACAAATACAACGACAACCTCAACGCCCGCCTGTCGCTCAGCGGATTCTCGCCCATGCGCACCATCAGCGAGGACGCCTACAACAAGGCGATCTACGACGGATGGTTCAACCGCGTGAGATTCTACGGCGAATTTGCCGTCAACTACGCCCTGCCCTTCGGTAACATCAGCGCCTATGCCGCCTATGCCAGTGCCGGACACAGCAAGTGGAGCGGAGGCGTGACATTCGGACTTTTTGTACTCGCGCCCAAATTCTTGAGGTGACAATGCAAACTTTGTAGCCCGACAGTGACTGAATTAGACAAAAAATTTGTAAATTCGCCATTCAAACGTTTCACAACACACGACATCACGTACAAACACTACCAACGATATGAGCAAAACTTCCCAAGAATTTGACCACGCCCTGGCAATGTGCCGCGACGTTTATGTCAAGAAGCTCAAGGACTACGGCGCGTCATGGCGCATGATGCGCCCGTCGTCGGTCACCGACCAACTTTTCATCAAGGCCAAACGCATCCGCTCGCTCGAAGAAAAGGGCGTGTCGGCAGTCGGCGAGGGCATCCTCGGCGAGTTCATGGCCATCGTCAACTACTCGGTCATCGGCGTCATCCAGCTCACACTCGGAGCAGCCGACAGCAAGGACATCAGCGCCGAAGACGCCATAGCGCGCTACGCCACCATTGTCAAGGGCGCGCGCGACCTCATGCTCGCCAAGAACCACGACTACGACGAGGCATGGCGAGGGATGCGTGTCAAATCCTACACCGACCTCATTCTCATGAAGATAGAACGCGTCAAGGAAATCGAGGACAACGACGGCAAGACCATCGTATCCGAAGGCATCGACGCCAACTATCTCGACATGCTCAACTATGCCATCTTTGGCATCATCAAGCTCACATACAATGACTGACGTCCGCGCCAAGCTGTCGCGCGCGCTCTCGTCGGCACCAGTCGTGTGGACCGTGCGCATCGTGCTCGGCGCCGTGCTCGTCTTCTCGGGATGGGCAAAGGCGGTCGACCCCTGGGGCACTATCTTCAAGCTCCAGGACTACCTTGGCGCGTGGGGACTCTCCGCTCCCGACGAGCTCACCGTCATCGGCGCATTCACCCTATCGGGATTTGAGTTCATCCTCGGCGTCATGCTCGCCACGGGATGTTTCAGGCGCGTCTCGGCATGGCTCACCATGGCATTCATGTCGGTCATGACCCTGCTCACCCTCTACATCCTCATCGCCGATCCCGTCAGCGACTGCGGATGCTTTGGCGACGCACTCCGTCTGTCCAACGGTGCCACATTCGCCAAGAACCTTGTGCTCACCCCGTTGGCACTCATCGCCGCGCTCTACAACCGCAACGCCCGCACCCTATACACCGCCCGTATACAGTGGCTGACACTCGTCGCCACATGGGCATACATCGGCATCATTCAGCTCGTCGGCTACATGTGGCAACCGCCCGTCGACTTCCGTCCCTACAAGGTGGGTGCCGACATCGCCGCGATTGTCGACAGCAACGACGCCGACCCGCTCATGATATATGAGAAGGATGGCAAACGCCAGGCATTCGGTGTCGACTCACTGCCCGACGACTCGTGGACATTCGTCGAACGTCGCGAGCAAGACTCAGACGCTCCCGCCCGACTTGCCATTCTCGACGGCGACGACGACATCACAGCCGATATTTTCGATACCCAAGACCCGCTGCTGGTGCTCACCGTCTCTGACCCCGAGCGACTGGGCATGGCACGCTCGTCGATGATCAACCGCCTCGACCGATATGTCACCGCACGCGAAGGCTCGATGGTGATTCTCGCCGGTAGCGACGACGACAGCGCACAGCGTTGGGCACGCCAGCAGGGCATCATCGCCCCGGTATACACCGCCGACGACACAGACCTCAAAACCATAGCACGAGGCGAACCAGCCGTCACCTACATCGACCGTGGCGTCATCAAGTGGAAACGAGCACTGTTCTCACTCTCGCCCAAATTCCCCGACGACACTGCCGGCAACGCACTCGACAGCATCGACGGCATGGCTGAGGCTAAATTCGCCACCAAGCTCACCATCCTCTGGCTCGTCATCATGGTCGCCATTTCGTTCCTCAACGTCGTGACTCTCATCACCAAAAAGGTTCCTGCAACCGACAATGCCGACAAAAAGGACACGCAACAGTAAACGCCTGTTTGACATCCCAAAAAAAATCACTAACTTTGCATGTTCAAGAATCTGCGAACAAACAACATAAAATTTATTTCCAAAAATATCACTAACAAAATGAGAAAGAATATCGTAGCCGGCAACTGGAAAATGAACACCACTGTGCCCGAAGGCGTACAACTCGCCACCGAAGTGAACGAAGCACTCGCCAACATCACTCCCAACTGCGACGTCATCATCTGTGTTCCCTTCACACACCTCACAGCGGTCAACGGTGCTATCAACCCCGCCAAGCTCGGCCTCGGCGCCGAAAACTGCGCTGACCACAAGAGCGGCGCGTACACCGGCGAAATCTCTGCCGCAATGGTTGCATCTACCGGTGCCAAATATGTCATCCTCGGCCACAGCGAACGTCGTCAGTACTATGGCGAAACCGCTGAAACTCTGCGCGAAAAAGTAGCCCTCGCCCTCGAAAACGGCCTCACACCCATCTTCTGCATCGGCGAAGTGCTCGAAGAACGCGAAGCCGAAAAACACTTCGACGTCGTTAAGGCTCAGATCGTTGACGGTCTCTTCAACCTCTCTGCCGAGGACTTCTCAAAAATCATCCTCGCTTACGAACCCGTTTGGGCTATCGGTACCGGCAAAACTGCTACCGACGACCAGGCTCAGGAAATGCACGCTTTCATCCGCAGCGTCCTCGCCGAAAAATACGGCAAAGAAGTCGCTGACAACACTTCGATTCTCTACGGTGGCAGCTGCAAACCCTCGAACGCAAAAGAACTCTTCGCTAAACCCGACGTTGACGGCGGCCTCATCGGTGGCGCTTCTCTCAAGTGCGCCGACTTCATGGGCATCGTAAACGCATTCTAAGAAGGCTTTCAAAAACAACAATAAAATCAACCGAACGGCAGCCTCGTGCCGCCGTCGGTTGATTTGATACTTTTCTCTCATATCAAATCTCAACCCAGCAAGCGCAAATGAACGTCAGCCGAGCCATTAAAACAGCAATCATAGCCGCAGCCTACATCGCCGCGACGCCCGTTGCTCACGCCCAAAACATCACCGGCGCGACTATTCAGAACGCCGACCACCCAAACATCGTCGGACAAATCAACGACTGCCCGGGCGTCACTCTCAGCCAGCCCGACGCGCTAACCCAGCGACTCGCATGGGACTCCATCGCACCAAAAGCCCAAAACGACGCAAAAACAACACGCACCGCGTCGCGCTACAACGGATACAGAGTCGAAGTATTCTCTGACAACAACCCTCGCACTGCTAAGGCCACAGCTTCGATCAAAAAACGCAACCTCCAATCGCGATTCCCCAACTATCCAGTCTACCTCATCTTCGAGTCTCCTTTCTGGCGTGTCAGACTCGGCGATTTCAAAAACAAAGGCGAAGCCGAAGGCGCTCTACAAGAAATCAGATCGGCATTCCCAGCTTATGCCAAAGACCTGCGAATAGTCAAAACCACCATCTCAAACTGATACACACCTCATCAAAACATCAAGCTACAAATGTCTGAGATCACCACTAACGACAACATCGACCAGATCGCTCAACACATCCGACAGATCATCACGCTGCTCGGCGAAGACCCGCAGCGCGAAGGCCTACTAAAGACCCCGCAGCGCGCGGCAAAGGCTCTCTGGAAAATCACCGAAGGATACCGTACATCTCCCACCGAAATACTTCAGCAGGCAATATTCGAATACGCCGGCTCAAAAATCGTCATCGTCAAGGACATCGAATTCTACTCGATGTGCGAACACCACATCCTCCCATTCTTTGGAAAAGTATCAATCGGATACATACCACAAGGCAACATGATAGGCCTCAGCAAACTCGCCAGACTGGTCAACGTGTTTGCACGCCGACTCCAAGTACAGGAACGATTCACCGCCCAACTCTGCGACGAAGTCTACAGCACTCTCCACGCACGTGGCGTTATCGTACACTGCAACGCACACCATCTCTGCATGAAAATGCGCGGAGTCGAAAAACAAGACTCCACAACCACCACCACCGACTACATCGGAGCATTCGCCGACGACCCCACTCTACGCCGCGAATTCTTCGACGCACTCCGATAATCCCCCACTCAACTCACTGCGATTATCCTCCTCCCACGACATTTTTTTTCGAATTATATATGACCATTAAAGGCGGCCCAATTCCATGGCCGCCTTTAATCTTTTCACAATTCCACACCCCAAAAAAACGCGCTGCGACAAGCAACGCGTCAAATCATAGTTTCTATTCGTCATCTTCCCAGTCGAGAAACCAATCGTTGTCAAACGCCTCCTCAGTGAACTTTGACAACTCACGGCCCTCACGCTTCGTGGGACGGCCGAGGCCCTTGCGACGGTCTACGAATCCCGAGATTTTGACAACATCGAGCAAGTCATACTGCGACTTGGGAGTGATATTCTCAAGATACTCTGGCACAAGCTTGGCACCAAGACGATACTCAGTGAGAGCCAGCACCCTGAACGAATATGTGACCGGCGGCTTCTTGACATTGACAACATCGCCCACCTTGATAGTGCGCGACGGCTTGGCAATGACCGGATTGTCGCCCTGACCGATTGTCACACGACCCTTCTTGCAGGCGTCGGTGGCCATGGTGCGCGTCTTGAAAATGCGCATGGCCCAGATCCATTTGTCGATTCTGACCTCTGATGGCATGATACTGTGGTGTTGGTTGTTATTTGTTATTGTAGTTGCACATCGCATTCTGGATGCCCGCAAGGACAAAGTCCTTCATCGCTTCGATAGCCACATCGATGCGTGCCGGCAGATCGGCGCGCTGTTCGGGAGTGAAATTGCCGAGCACATAGTCGACCTGGCATCCGCGCGGGAAGTCGTTGCCGATGCCAAATCGCAACCTCGGATAACTCTGCGTGCCCAGCATCTGAGCGATGCTCTTGAGACCATTGTGTCCCGCGTCACTGCCCGAAGGCTTGAGGCGAATGGCGCCAAAGGGCAATGCGAGATCATCGACCAGCACAAGGATGTTTTCCACAGGAATCGACTCCTTGTCGCGCCAATATCTCACAGCATTGCCACTGAGGTTCATGTAGGTCGAGGGCTTGAGCAAAACCAGCTGCTTGTTTTTGAGCCGCACACGTGCGACATCGCCATAACGCTCGGTTTTAAAACCAATATTGGATGCCTCGCAAAAGGCATCCAATATCATAAAACCGATGTTGTGTCGGGTATTGCGGTATTCGTCACCGATATTGCCCAAACCAACAATGAGGTATTTCATGTTGATTGAAATTCGATTTCAAATTACTTGCCGGCAGCAGCCTGAGCACCACGAGCGGCGCGGGTGAGCTGAACGGCGCAAACAACGGCGTTCTTGGCGTTGACGAGTTCGAGACCTTCGAAGTGGAGGTCGCCGACCTGCATTGTCTTGCCGAGACCGAGATTGTCAACGTTGATAACGAGACGCTCGGGCACGTTGGTATAGAGAGCTTTGACTTTGAGCTTCTTCATCGAGAGGTTGAGCTTACCACCGGCTTTCACACCTTCGGCGTGGCCGACGAGCTTGACAGGCACCTCGATAACGACGGGCTTGGTGTCGTTCACTTCGAGGAGGTCCATATGGAGGATAGTGTCCTTGACAGGGTGGAACTGGATGTCCTTGACGATGGCCATCTTCTTCTCACCGTTGAAGCTGAGTTCTACAGCGAAGATTTCGGGAGTGTAGATGAGCTTGCGCACACCTTCGTTGGTGAGCACGAGGTCAGTAGTGATCAGACCCTTGTTGTTGCCGATTTCCACGAGCTTCTGACCGGCTTTGAGTTCACCGTTGAAGGGGAGTTCAACGAGTTCGCCGCCATTGAGGACTGCGGGGATTTTACCTTCGGCGCGGAGGGCCTTGGTAGCTTTCTTGCCGAGGTTTTCGCGAGCTTCGGCGCTAAGTTGGAAAGTTTTCATTTTTGAAAAACGTAAATAATTGTGTTACTAAAAATTAAGTTGTTTTTAATGCTCCTTAATTTCCCATCACACGGAGGGGGGAGTCTTCAAACCGAGGCAGAAGCGCTCTCCGTTAAAGTTGGAATGCTAAAAAGCGACTGCAAATTTACAAATTTTCTCCCGCCCAACCAAATTTCCATCCCCTAATTCTATCTAATTTTTATCGATTTTCCTCGATTTTCCTCGAAAAATAGTCTTCAGAGAGATTATTTTGGCTTTTGGGCTATTTTTTGTAATTTTGTGGAACTCAATCCTCTGATAACCGCTATAGAATACAAATCCATAAATATAC